>JAEIGA010008421.1_pt1 | contig 15630 bp, 20 predicted proteins | sample 9270691 | NCBI WGS metagenome assembly JAEIGA01 (sample SAMN17057246, study PRJNA624740) | gut metagenome | biome: biome; isolation source: fecal sample | host: Bos grunniens | place: China: Xizang | collected 2019
ATCCGGACCGAGATTCAGCCGGATCAAGTTACGGATGACCGCGGATAGATACCCGGAATCCGTGTAGTGCGCGGCAGCGGTCGGTGAGCTGGATGACGGATCGACGTAGCAGATCCGGCGGTTCAGATATTCCAGATCGCCCTTTCCCTGCACCTGCCATTTGTGCAGACCGGTCGTCGCATCGAACTCGTCGGTGATTTCCGTCAGGACGCCGCCATAAAAGAAAGTACCGTTCCGGACAACGATAATCCCGTCTCCGGGATTGAACGGACATTTCTGCTGTGACAGGCTGGTCATGTCCCAGCTTCCCGGCTCGTTCAGCGTCATGATGAGATGGAGCCGGATGTAATCGTTGATCCTTCCGGTCAGCGTTCCGTCTTTCGATCTGATGAAAACCGCATACTTTCCCTGCATATGACCTCACGCGGAGAGGAACCGCTGCGCTGTTGAAAATTCCAGCTTTTCAATGACGCTTCCGGGACTTCCAGTGTATGAGATGTGATTCTCCCCCGGAATGATCGGAAATTCATAATCACTGTTATTCCATTCCAGATACTGGCCTGCCTGAATCGTCGTCCCGTCCGGGTTCTCGATATAGATGTTCTTGGAATCGTCACGGGTATCAATGACGAGCGTCTGTCCAGTCGTCATGTACAGATTGTTGATGATGATCGAATAACCGCTGTCTTGGTTATTGATGGTGATATTCCCGTAAACACCCTGCAGCTGAATCACAGGCTGCAGATTTTCGGTACTCGTGTTATTGATCACGCCGGAGCCTTCGCTGCTAAACTCGCCGATCCTGTGATACTCCCCGATCATCAGCGAATCTGAAAGCGTCAAGTAGTTTCCTACATTGACGTCGATCGAAGTATCTTCGAGATCGCGGTAAAAGTACGGATCGGGCGCGTAAAATTCCAGCGTGAAGCGGTGGAACTTCCGGTATTCTTCCACGATCGACAGCCCGGAGGAATAAGCGCAGTTCAGATAAACGACCATGCCGTCCGACCGCCGGACATAGAGCTTCCCGGTCGCTCCGCCTTCAACATCCATCAGGCGGGAAACCATCTCGAAAAAGACGGTGTCCCGCTCTGCGGTGCTGGCTCCCGTGAGAACCATATTGACCGATACCGTTCGCGGCTGGATCAGCCGCTTCAGGATCTTCGTGACGTTGTTAGCGTACTTCTGGCTGATGATCTCTATCTCCGGAGCGGTGAACCCGGCACGCCCCCGAAGCTCCCACCAGCGTGTTATGTCCGGGTTGGAGAGATAAACTTCCTGCCCGGAACTGTTCACGAATGTCAGGCTTTCAAAGTTATCCATAGGCTACCTGCTCCTGCATGATTCCCAGAACCGCGCTTCTCATCTTCTGCTTCATGCTCCGGGCGTTGTCATAGACGTCGCCGTTTATGTTGATTACGATATCGCCGCCATTTGAACCGCCGAGAATTTCCTCAGTTTCTTCCGCAGTATGAACATATCCGGAGCGGGTCGGTGTGATCAACTCCGGCCCCATCTCACCGACGAGGTAGGTCGTTCCGGCGTTCATCCAGCCGCCGACTGCATGACCACCGCCGAAGCCTCCTCCAGCAGCAGTCGTTCTGGATAGCCTTTCGAGCGCGGCGATAGCATTTTCAACGGCAACAGTGATTTCATCACATCCATCAACTACCCCGGAAGGATCGACCTGAGGTTCAGCGACGAGGCGTGACAGCATATTGATCCGGCTTTCCGCCATGCTTGTATTTTCGATGATTTTCGCGGTCGATGTGGTTATCTCAGAGGATTTCCCGGCGACGTTTTTAGCAGTGTTATTCGCCTCATGTTGCGTCGCCTGAAATGTGCGGATTAGATTTCCCATGCCGTCATAAACCGGGACGGTGACCTGTTTGACGCTGCTTCCCATATTCGTCACGGCAGAGGTCAGGCTGGAAGAAGTCGAGGAAACGCTTGTGGTCAGTCCCTGCAATGTAGAGGTAATGTCAGCGATCGAACTGTTGACGTCCGTCTTCATCTGGTCTGACTTTTCGCTGATACTGGTCGTCGATTTTCCATAACCTTCTTCAGCTTCCTTCACGATCCCCAACATACGCCCAATTGACAAAACCAGGTTCGGGATTGCCAGCAGGATGCCGGCCGCGATCGCGAGCCCGATCTGAAGCGCGGCTTCCATGATCTCGCCGATATGCTCCAGAATAACAGTCGGAATCATGACGATCATCTGCATCAGGCTATCCGTTATCATCCCCAAGTTAGAAACGATCCCCACGACCAGTCCGAGAACGATCTGTAAACCCGCTTGGATGATCGTCGGCAGATTTGCGATAATCGTCTGCACCAGTATCGTCAGCAGTTGGATCACTCCGCCCACTATCATCTGAGCGTTATCGGTGAACGATGCCGCCAGTGCCGCGACGAGCTGCACCCCGGCTGTAACGATCAAAGGAAGAATGTCTCCAATTGTGGAGATCATGATCGAGATCGCCGCCATCAGGGAAGATGCCAGTGCAGGAGCGTTTTCCGTGATGGTTGTCGCCAGAGATGCAATTAATTGACCACCGAACACGATGATCATCGGAATGATCTCGCCGATCAGGGAGCTGAGTAAAGTCGTGATCGTGACTGCAATCTGCGGAAGCAGAGCGGAAAGAGCATCCATTATAGATCCGAGTATTCCCGGAAGCGCAGATGAAACGGATTCGACGATCGTAACGGCGGCAGATAACAGCATCGGCCCGACCGTTGCTACCAGTTGCGGAATTTCAGCTGCGATAATCGGAGCGATTCCCTGAATAACCTGAGCAATGCTCTGAAGTGCCTGTCCGATGACCGGAATAACCTGTGCCAGAAAGTTCTGTGCCGCGCCAACGAACGTTGAAAGCGAGGCTTCCATCTGCGGGCCTCCAGTCGATAAAGACACGACCAGATTATCCCAGGCCGCTTTCATGCCATTGAACGCTCCGGAAACAGTATTTGAAGTTTCCATCGCGGTATTCCCGGTCAGATTGAGAGCCGAGACGCCTTGCCCTAACATCTCGACGACCGCCTGCTGATATTCCGCAAGCGGTACTTTTGTTAATTCTTTGTATTTTGTAGAGAGAAGTCCGGCAGATTGCGCCTGTTCCAGAAACGCAGCGCTGGTAGCCGGAAGGATTCCGGAAAATTGATCTGCGATACTCTGATAACTCGCGGTTGATCTTGTGATCAGCGAAAACTTCTGGCTCAGTTCATCCACGCTTCGGCCTGTTCCGCTTGCATAGTCTGCAATTGCTTGCATCCCGTTTTTGGCGGCCTCATAACCGGCATTATCGCCCATCGTCGAGGCGAATGTCGCGCCGACTGTATTGATCATTGAAAGATATTGAGAGGCAGACAGGTTCATCGTCTGCCATGCGTTATTCGCATCCTGTTCGATCTTTGAGTAGTCGATCTGGTCGAATATCTTCTGCGCGCCGCCAGCCAGTTGTTCAAACTGTGCGAAACCCTGCACAGATTCAGATACGAGCTTTCCGACACCCGCAGCTGCCGCGCCGACTGCCGCTCCGACCGCCGCAGTAACACTGCCGAGGGCAGTTCCGACGCCTTGAGCGAGTTTCCCGACAGTTCCGCTGACGCCGCCGATAGCACTGTCGAAGCTCGCGGTATCGAGCGTCAATTTTGCGGTTAAGTTCCCTACATCTGCCATTTATTCCTCGTCTTCAAACAACACCGAAGCGTCTTTCTGTTGCTGCTGGTCACGGAAAATCAGATAGTCCTTGATCTTCCGGGCCTGTTTTCCGCGTCCTCTGTTCATGTTGTAATATAGAGCTTTCCAATGTGCCGAGAGGGTATCTTCCGCAAGGATTCCAAAGGGCTCAAGCTGATAAAAGGCGAGCCATTCGGTGAACTGCTTTTCCGGCATTTCCCGAAGCATCGCGTCAACGTTCGGCCAGCCGAGTTCTAACGCAAGCCGGAGAGCGAATCTTCGCCTCCGGTCATGCATCAGTTTTTTCTGGCGTTCTCGATAGACTCCTCATCGCTGCGGCCAGTCAGTTCTGCGATCTTCTTTGTCACGCGTTCAATGACGGCGAAGGAACGCTTTTTCAATTCATCCCGGTCGCGGTTATCTGTGAACAGGCGGTCGCCGTTCTCATCGACCACGCCACGCATGAAGACCGCCAGCGTCATTTCGTCTTGTTTGTCAGACGAATTTAGCCGGGTAATGTACTGCTGATCCGCAGCGGTAAGACCCCTGACCCGAACGTCCCCGCCCCATTCAGGGCAGGGAACGATCGCGTACTCGAAATCCTCGGCGGAAAGGATTGCGGATTTTGTTAGAATTGCCATTGATCACTCCTTTTGTTTATTGCCCGTTACAGGCTTTCTTCCTCTTCAGAAATGCCGCCGGAGATCGCCAGAGCCACGGTAATGTTCACGGGTTCCGGGCTGGTCGCGTCGGCTTCGTTGTAGGTCATTCCCGTGACGTAAGCGTCAAAATACTGCGTCAGGCCGTCCGGGTGCTTGATCGCCCAGTGACCGATGTCCCCGGACTTGAATAGCGTGTAGATCAGTATCTGCGTCGCATGACTGCGCTCGGCGCGCATTTCAAACGTATAATCGCCCGGATCAATCAACCCGGACGGAATATACTTCCGGTAAGGGCTTCCCTGATCGTGATGTGTCACTTCGATCTTCTCTTGTTCGGATTCGATCGGAGGAACCAGATAAACGCCCTTGATGTCAGAATAGGAATAAGGAGCACTGCTCCCCGTCCCGATCTGCAGTACAGTCCCGAAATTCGATACAAACTTATCGCTCATCGTTCTACTCCTTTTCCGCGTCCGTCTTCTTCGTTCGCGGTTTTCTTGTCATCGCCTTCTTCGTCACCACTTTTTCGGCGGTGTCGTCCTTTGCCTTCATCGCTCGCTTGACGGCTTTCTTTACTTCCTTCTCGACATCCTTCAGGATCGTTTCCTCTTCCGCTGGATGATGATGGCGGAACTTACAGTGAGCCGTCAATGCCTTCTCGAAGTGCGTTGTATAACCACACTGGCATTTAAATACTTGTTTCTCCATGCCCTTCTCCTACATTGACAAGACCGACGAAATTCATGCGGCGTCGCTTGAAATCCAGACCCAGCTCTGCGATGTCAGTCGCTTCCATCATGACGACCGTAAACTCGACATTCCCGACGGTCGTCGGTTTTGCATTGAGCGCAGCCGTGACCTTGTTCGCATTAATGTCGATCTGTTCCAGATCACCCCAGATCTCCACGTCCAGAATGACCCGAAACAGATTCGATGAACCACCGTGCGAAACAACAGGAACGACCCCGACATAGTTGTATGTCACTGCCGGGAAGTCCGGCAGAATGAATTGGTTCATCGTCTCATCGTATTGCAGAACATACGCGGAAACGCTCGCGTCCGGGACGGCTTGCATCAGAATGGTCTGAGTTGCTTCGTAGATGTCCATTTATTTCTCCAGATAAGACCGAACGACGTCGCTCATAGCGTTCACCGCGCTGACCTTTTCCTGATTGATCGCGTTTTCAAGGTAATGCTTCCCGGTGATCTTTGTCCGCAGACCGCGCCCAGCCATGCCGCCGAACTCCTGAATCCGGGCATATTCGCGCCGGAAGACAATTTCGGCGACAGCCTTACCGCCTTCGTTTCTGGATTCGACAATCGCACTATTCCGAAGATTACCGGTTTTGACCGGTGCATTAATTACGGCTCTATTTTTTATCTGAATAGCTCCGTCTGTGACGGCCTGCAATGCGACCGATCCGCGGATGTTGCTGTTTATCTTTTGCAGATTCTTCAGCAGTTGATCCGTTCCTTCAAGCTGAACCGTGTAGTTGCTCATACGTTCCTGGCCTTCAGGTATGCCCGGCATCCGCTCGGGCCGTCGTTTTTGAAGCTGTCTACTTCATAGCGTCTCGCAGTGACCGCTTCGCCGAAGCGTTTCGTGATCTCGATCTCGTCACCAGGTTCGACCTCAGTCCCAAGCGGCAGGCGGAGAATCGCGTCGATGTCGCTCTCAACGATCCCGTCGCCGTATTCGCGCGGGAGCGGTTCCATCTGGACACCGCAGATGCTTTCCGTTCCTTTGTCGAAGGTCTTGATCGGCTCGCCGCGCGTGTTCTTCGTCCGGGCTGTCACACGATAGATCACGCAGGTGTCCATCATGTGAGCTTCCTGAACTTCACGCATCCCATTCAGTTCGATAGTCGAGAACATTGATCCTCTGAGGTTCCGGCGGCCATTTGATCAATTCGATCGTTCCGCCATTCTTCTTACCGCCGAGCGTCTTGTAATGCGCTGCCAGCTTCAGCCATTTCGCCGAGATATCTCCGCGATGATAACTCCCGCCATCTGCGGAAAAGTCGAATAATGCAGTCGCAGCAGCGGCCTTTTCCTGACAGATTTCAGCCGCCGCCCAGTAGACGACACCTTCCGCCCGCTCGATATATTCCGTGAGCATGGCGTCGGTGTAATTGCTGTTTTCCACATCGGTTTCAGATGTAAGGCGGCGCAGCCGCTTGATTTCGCTTTCCGGAACGGTGTTGTCGCTCATAATCTTTCCTCAATAGCGTCCACGAACTTGTTTCCGTCGAACGGCTTCCCGATAAAGTTCGCTTTCCACTCTGCAATCGGCTCATCGGATTCGATCGCCATCTGGATCGTTTCCTCGACGTCTTCGTCCAGAATATCCAGCGGATAGATCATGTAATCCTTGTAGTCATTCCAGTGATCAACGTAACAGAAACCGCCCGCAGAATTTCCGGACCGCGGCGGGACGTCCTCCCCGATCATGACGGTCGGGACGCCCAACGCCACCGACATATAAGCGAAGGTCTGATGAGCAACCACCAGATCCGCTTTCGTGATGTCGTCCGTCGATCCGTCCGGGCTTGCCTGCTTCCAGATGACCCGCGGATGCGTTTCAGCCATCGCCCCGCCGAGACCGTTATCGTTGATGTCTCGGCAGAAGCGGACCGTGACGGTCGATTCATGATCTTCCGCATATTTCACGAGCCGCCTGTACGCTTCCAGATTCAGCTTCTTATCCACGTCGGACAGAAAACCGTTCCCATTCGGATGGATCGGCGCGAACGTGATCCGGTCTGCCGTCGCCCGCGGGAAGAAGGTTTTGATCGGGCAGAGGCTCCACCCAACCTCGACCACTTCACACGGATAGCCGATGACGTTCATCAGATGGACGCCCGCAGGAGCCGAAACGAACATCGCCCGGCAGTCTTCCCGCGGTTTTACACATCCGTCGTATTGGATCATCGGACGGGCGGCGTGCGGATACAGGAACCACGGTTTGCCGTCCAGATCGTCCGGGCTTGCCGCCCCGCGACGCCAGTCGCCGTCAAAAAGCCCGAAGGCGATCCACTGAGAGTACCGATATTGGCTCTCATGCCATCCCCGATCAACGAGCGCGGTTTTGAACGCGTTCTCCTTGTTCTGGTGGTGGCTCATGCGGAAGATCTTCAGGCTTTTCACGTTGACGCTCCGGATTAGTAGGACAGGTCAGAGGTTGCGAGAACGGCGAACGGATAGCGGGTGTTCTTGTTCTCGTTGACCATATTTACCGGGTTCGGCAGAGCGAAGCCGATGCGCATGGTGACCATCAGAGCGGTCATGCGCTGCTGCATGAGGTTCGTTACGACGAGCTTCGTCGTCGGATCGCTGATGACGCCTTCGCGGAAAATGTCCCACGTCATATCGCGGCGGACGGAATAGACAAGCTGGTTCCAGTCGCCCGCGATGTCCAGAACTTCAGCCGGGAGGGAACCGTTGCGCGGGAAGTACATCGGAGCGCCATCCAGCATATACTGCGCCCCGGCCTGCATGGAAGGCATGAAGATCGGCTGACCCACCTCATCGCGGACTCCGCGGAGCTTCGCGCGCATGGAGATGTTCGCCGCATGACCGGAAACGAAGAAACCGTCGTTTTCGACTTTGGCGATGACGCCGTCAGGACCCATGATCAAGTCGTAATAGTCCGGCGAAGAGTTCGGGACGATGACGAAATGGGAGCGGGTGACCGCTTCATCCACGATAGCGGCAGGCCATGTCGCGGGTTTGTTGACGCCGCAGAGAACGGCTTTGTCGATGACCGCACCGATAGCCTGAGACAGCATCGGCATGACTTCCTGCCAGATCGGGACGTCCATGTCGTCCATGACGTTGTTCGGAACCGGGACGATCGCATTGATCTCTTCCGCGGTCAGGGTGACGCCCTTCCATTCAGCCTTGGTGACATCCCGGAAGCCGGTGTCGCCGTTGGTGAAGTAAGCCAGAGGCAGCGCATCTTCCGCAGTCAGCGCCAGTTCGTGACGTTCCATGTCACGCAGGCGGCGGGCATTTGCGAGGACTACAGATTCAGCCGCCGCAGACTTAAAGATTTCGGGATAATACTCAACAGGAATAAGGTTCCCGGTCTTATTCCGAGCGATGTAATCGCTGTTTGCCATATAAGCCTCCTTACAGGACGCCGATCGAGCGTCGCATCATTTCGTCCATCGGGTGCATCTTGCTCCCCGCGCTCGGATCGGTGTTTGTTCCGCTTCCCGGATTCCCGGAGCCTTTCGACTTCTGGAAAAATTCAGGCGCGGTTTCTTTGATCGCGGCCCAGTCGGGCGTGCCGTCCCGCTTCCAGAGATCCGCGTCGGCCTTTGCGAGCTTATAGGCGGCTTTCGCGTTGGTGCATCCCGCACCCGACGCGCCGTCGATGAAATTCGCGTGCCGTTCGGATTCCCGGAGCTTGTCCTGAAGGGCGGTGATCTGCTGTTCAAGAGAACTGCCCTTTTCGGCGGCATCTTTCAGCTCTGAGAGCTGATTCGACAGGGTCTTCACGTTGTCCCGCTCCGCTTTGAGGGCGCTCCGCAATCCCTGCGTTCCCTCGTCGAATCGGGTCTTGATTTCGTCTGACTGACCCTCAAGCCACGCCTCAAACGTCCCGTTATTGGCTTCCGGCGTCCCGCCGGTGGTTGTCTCGTCTGCCATAAATTCCCCTTTTTTGACTGGCGAGCCGATAAAAAAACCGGTCAAGGTTCGTCCCTGACCGGTGGAGGTGTGAAAAATGCCACAAAAAAAAGCCGGTGAGACGAATCTCAACCGGCTTTCTTAGGCTCTTGGTTGGTTGTGTGATGGGAGTGAAATACTCTCATCAAAATTCATTATACCATGATTTTCTTCAACTGTACCATTGATTTTCGATCATGTTCGGATGCAGGCGCTTCATGACCGGGCCGTTGATCGCGAACTCGAACTGGTCCACGTCCTGAAGCGTGTAACCGTATGTCTTATGCTCATAGACGTTCAGGAAATTTTCAATCTCCTTCGCGTCCCATCCGCGGCTTTGACAGATGCGGATGATGTCCCGCTGATAATACTTGCGCTCTTCTTCGTTCATTCCAGACCCTCCATGTTCATCCTGATCCTGCGCTCGGACAGCACCGTCGGGCTTCCGCCCCAGACCGGATTCGGAACCATCTGCACCATGTCGCGCGGGCTGATGCCGTCATTCTTCCACATCTCATAGCGTCCGCCGCCCATGATCGCGCGCTGTGTCTCCTCGTCCTGACGATAGAACCATGAATCGCCGTGTTCCCAATCCGGGACGATTCCCCCGATGGTGACAGCGACGGTCGTGCATCTGCCGTTCGGATGGTCGTCCACGACACCGTTCGGCACTTCGTCGCCGTCCATCATCAGACAGGCAAGACAGGTGTTCGACTGCTTCGCGCAAAGGCGCAGGACTTTCGTCACGACTCCAGACTTCGCGTACTGGTCGGCGTTGGCGATGCGATAGGCGCGGTTTATCTCCGTCCGGGCGATGCGGACAGACCGCGTATATTCTGATTTCCCCAGAATGTCCCGCATTGCTCTTGCCGTCGCGTGCGCGCCTTTACCGAGCGCGACGCCTTCGACGAGGGCGTCCGTGACCTTCGTTCCGAGATCGCCGTAATCCCGTTGGAGGAGCTGGCCGAGCGGCGCGCCGTTCCCGGCAAATCCGGCGGTGATTTCGGCGGCGTCCTTCCCGACGCGGTTCCACATCGGGCTTGATGGGCGCGTGTCGATGATCGTCGCCTGTGCCGCCTCCAGACCGAGCGTGAACGATTCGATTTGATGGTCGGTGATGATCCGGACGGCTTCCTGATCGTATTCCGGCAGCTCCCGCGCAATTTCAGCCATCATCTGCTGGTAACGTCGGAGATTGTAGATCTTCTGACGCGGGACGGCTTCACCGTTAGCGCGCATCTCCTCGATCTCGCGGGCGAGTTCCTCAAAGGACCTTTGCAGTTTGTTTTCCATCCGCACCCATGCGCGGGACATCTCCCGGAGCGCGGCGTCTTCCTGACGGAGGAGCTGTTCCCGGAACTTGCGGGCGGTGGTTACGGCGACGGATTCGTCTGCCATCAGATCTCGTTCCTTGTCGCGGATTCATCCCGCGCCTGGTTCAGATAAAGCGTATAAAGGTCGTTCTGCTGTTGCTTCTCCTCCGCCAGTTCCGCTTCGATGATCTCGATCTCCGCGGACGTGTAACCGGACAGCCGGAGCGCGGATTTCAGCGGAAGGCCCGCGTCGCGGTAGGTCTTGATGACCTGTGTTTCCGTCAAAGGCTGATCCGCTTCGGCTTTCCCCCATTGCGGCTGAATGTCGTTCTTGCGGACGGTGTATCCGTAAACCAACAGGACGAACTGCCCGACCTCCTGCCAGACGTCGCCGTACAGTTCCCGCTTCTGCCCAACCTTCTTGACGAGCGGAGCTTCCATCGTGATCAGTGCTTCACCGCTGATCTGGGTGCTTTGATGCTCAAAGTAGTGCCGAGGCGTCCGGGTGATGGAACTGATGCTCTGAGCCAGCGCCTCGATCTGACCGCTGTAATTGTTCAGGTTCGCCGCTTCGAGCGTCCCGACCTGTGTGTTCTGTTGTCCTTCCAAACCAGCGGGAAGGTCCCAGATCTGGTTCGGCGCGTTCTTCAGCGTGTCGATGTCCGCCGAACTGATGACGTAGCGCGCCGGGAACGCGGAAAACTCCGCCGTGACCATCATGTCGCAGAAGAGCTTGTTGATCGCGTCCTGGATCTCCGTCACGTTCTTCAGGTCGCTTTCATGGGAGCGAAGGCTGTTTCGGAAATGGAAGACCGGGATCATCCCGAACGGGTTCGCGCTGATGCCGTCCGTTTCAAGCATGAAGCTGTTCCCGGATTCTTCTGCCCGCATATCCGCCATCTTTTTACCGGGCGCGATGTAATGCTCCAGACGGTCCGGATAATACAGGATCATGTGACAGCCGTCGTCAGCGTCCCACCATTTCGCCGCGTAGGTCTTGACCTTCGGTCGGTCGCTGTCGTAAAAGCACGCCGCGCGTCGCGGATCGTTGAAATAGAACTCGATCGGCTCGCCTTCTTCCTTCCAGCCGATAAGGAACGATTCCCCGCAGACAAGCGCGGATTCGTGAACCTCGTTCGATTCGAGGCTCAGTCCGGTGTCCGCCCATGCGTCCGACAGGATGGCGTTCATGGTGTCGTCTGCTGTCGACCACCCGTAAAGCTCCATCCGGTCAAGCACCGAATTGATGACGACCGCGCACCAGTTCTGCCGGAACTTCGGGCGGATCTGCTGAAACGCGTCTTTCAGCCGTTCAGTGCTGTACCGAAGCGGCTGATTCCCGTCGAAGTAATCATAATAGGCGCAGTATTTGAGATACACGTCTTTGAAGTGTTCAAACGCTCTCGATAAATCGCTCATTCCTAACCTCCGTATGACCGCGCCTGTTTGCGCGTGCCTTCCCGAATTAAGTCATCATGCGCACCGCTCGCCGCGTCCATCATGTCATCATGATCCGCGGGTTGGCTGTGCATATGTGTCAACCATTCTTCATTCCACGCGCCTTTTAAGATGCTGACGAAGCCATGTTCCGCCTGTGATGCCAGCGGCTTCGCCCGGACGATCTTGTTGCCCACCGACCGGATGCCGTGCGCGTCGGCAAAAGGCACAAGGCCCGCAAGATACCGCGCTTCACGCGTCGAGGCTGATCCCGGTTCGATCTCCCATCGAACCATCAGCGGGATTCCAATCTTGTGCAGATAATCCCACCAGAACCGCGACCGTTCCGTAAATTCCGCGTAGACATCCGTCGGCTTCAGCCGTTTCTGCCCGCCTTCGAGGACGATCTCTTCCCCGTTTCGATCCCGGAGCATGACGCACCATGCCGTGAAGTCCGGGTCCTGTGCCGTGAGCGACTGTTCCGTCGCGGCAAAGTCCCAGCGGATGACCGCCGTCCATGCGCGGTTCTTGTCCCAGTCTGTGATCACCGGGAACCATGCCCGGTTGAACAGCTTTCCGGCCTCCGGCTTGATCTTCCAGTTCCCACCGCGCTGCGCGTCACCGAGCAGGCGTTCCCGATCCACAAGGGAAAGTCCCTGCAGGTTCGCCAGATAGCCCGGATCTTTTTCCATCAGGATCGCGTTATCGTAGATCGTCGCCGGAATGAACGTTACGGACTTCGGTGTGATGTCCGGGAACCGCTCCCGCAGTTCGTCCGGCGTGTCCGCCCAATGGATGACGTTTTCGAGATTCACGAACCAGCGGAGCTTCCCAGCCCGGCTTAAGTCTGCGTATCCGTCCTCCGCGATCCACCATGAGAGAAAGTCCGCCAGCCAGCCGGGCTCCGGGTTGCACGTTGCGCGGATGTACGGCTTGACACCGCAGACGGATCGGTTTCGGCTCATCATGTAAAAGAACTGATATTCGCTGAACGTTTCCAGTTGGTCGAAGTAGATCGCCGGGATCTGCGCTCCGCGCCAGCTCATCAAGTCCTGCTCATACTGCAAGCCAGCGAAGATGACCTTCATCCCGGAAGGGAACGTCCATGTGTGAGAAGACAGGTTCGGCGTTCCCTGAAACAGCGGATAGATCTTCATGCTTTCATCCCAGAGCGCACCGGGACGAACGATGTCCTGATAGGTTCGGCGGAATATCGTCGCTGAGAAAGAGCCATTCTTCCAGCGCTTCAGCGGATCGGTGACCACGGAGAATGTCTTCCCTCCGCCTGCAGAACCACCGTAAAGCGTGATGTCTGCCTTGCTTCCAAGGAAAAGGATCTGTTTCGGCTGGAACGTGATGCTATTCATAGCCCCCGCGTCCGTCATCCGGGAACGTGATGTTTATCGTCGGAGCGTTGCTGATGTTGAGATCGGTGACTTCCTTCGGCATTTCGCCCCGGAGCTTCAGCCAGAGTTCCGTCATTTTCGGATTGCCTGCCTGCATCCCCAAGAAGATGCGGGCAACGGCCAGCGCGTCATTCGTCTGGTCGCCATTCGTGACGCCGAGCTTCTTCAGCTTCCGCCCATTCTCTTCGCTGACCTTCTGCGTCCCAATGATTTCCGCCAGCTCCGCATAAGTCTTTTTTCGGCGTCTGGCGGCACCTGACGCGATCCCACCGCGCCGTCCTGATTCAACCGCTTCAGAACCGCTTCGGAATTGTGTCGCTTCGGTGTTGCTGAGATTGCACATTTATTTCTCGGATTCAACCTTTTGACCTAAAGACTTTACGATTTTCATCTCTCTCGGAGACAATTCCCACCGCTCAGCCTTCTCACGCTCAGCCTTCTCACGCTCAGCCTTCTCACGCTCAGCCTTCTCACGCTCAGCCTTCTCTTTTTCCTGTTTCAGACGTTCCGAAATCAGATAAGCGCTCCCGAAAACGGCTTTCCCGTCTTCCTTCTGAGCATCCAAAGCGCGGATATGCAGACTTTCCGAAACAGGGACACGAAAATCGATGCCGTATCTCGAAAACTGTCCGCACCTCGTCGAAGTGATGACATAATCGGGAAACGAGTACTTCGGTAATTCTCTGTGCAATTCTTTGAGGTTTGCATCGTTTGCTTCTTTGACTGCCCTGTAAAGCGTCGGAGCGCTCCGCAGTCTGCAGTCAGGCTCCAGATTTGTCAGGAACGATGTATTCACGTTCGCGCCGTTCTCGTATGTAATGGACGCCCCGATACACAAAGAACAAGAAGAAGAAGAAGAAGAAGAAGAAAACAGCGTCAGCGTCGGAGCGAACAGGAAGAACTTAATGCCATTTTCCGCATAGAATTTCACGATTTCCGCCAGTATGGAGAAAGGCGGATTGTCAACAACGACCGCTCCCGGTTTGTACTTTTCCGCCTGATAATCCCCGCCGGGATAAAACGGACGGACAAAATCGGATTTTTTCACCCCGTATTCGTTCGACACCCAATCGGCAACAGCGTCATAAACAACGTCTGGCGTGTAACAGTCATCCGTTGTTTTTTTGGGGTCGAACTTGTCGAGAAACTCGTTGTATTCGTCGTTTCCCTCTTCACGGTCGTTGCCGTCTTTTGCATCCCTGTCGAACCATTCGTTCCGATCCGGCCCGTCTCCTTGGAAGAACCCGAAGTCGCTCATGTCGAATAATTCCGGGTCGATGTCATTGAACTCCATCTCCAGCAGATCAAAGTCCCAGTCTGCCATTTCTGCGGTCTTGTTATCCGCAAGGCGGAAGGCTTTTATCTGCTCCTCGTTCAGATCGTCCGCCATGATACACGGGACGGTTTCAAGCCCGATGACCTTCGCGGCCTTCCAGCGCGTATGACCGCAGACGATCTCATAATTCTCATCGATGACAACAGGCACTTTAAAGCCAAACTGGCGGATGCTGTTCGCAACATATTCCACCGCCTTGTCATTCTTGCGCGGGTTCCGCTTGTACGGCTTCAGCGCTTTGATCGGTAATTCGATGATCTCCACTATTCACTCCTGATTTGCTAATATCTGACAGTCGTTATCATGCACCGCGACCCAGTATTTCGCAGGTTCGGGATAACACTCGCAGTATGTATAGCCGTTATGCTCCGTCGTCCGTCCCGTGAAGATCAGCTTCGTCCCGTCCGGGAAGACCGTCTGACGCTTGCTGAAATCGAGCGACCAACCCCACGCACCCGCAGGTGCCACGACCTCCACGTCATGCCCCAGCGTGTCCGCGCCCTGCAAGGGCCTTGCATCCGCTTCCGGGACGCCGACAGCCGGGTCAATGGAACTGTGCAGGTAACGCATCGGATTCACGGCCTGTCCGTTCGCGTCGTGCATCTCGAAGTGCAGATGCGGGCCTGTCGAATTGCCCGTACTGCCGGAATAGCCGATGACCTGACCGCGCTGGACAGACTGCCCAACGGTGACCGGGATGTCCTTCAGCAGGTGTTCGTATATCGTTACCATGCCGTCCGGGTGCTGGAGGAAAACGCAGTATCCATAACCGCCCGGCTTCCATCCGGCGAAGAAGACGTTTCCGGCTTCGGATGCCAAGATCGGCGTTCCGGCAGGACACAAATAGTCGATGCCCGTGTGGTTCGCCGACCATTCCGTCTTACCGAATCCCTGGTAGATCCCATAATCTCCTGTAAATGGTTGTCTGTACTCCATATCTGCCGTCCTGTGCGCGTTCTGGCGCGTCTTTTTGCATTTACCCTATAACTTTACGCTTCTGCCGGAAAAGCGCGAAAAAATTGCGTTCTGGCGCGTCCTGTGATGTCAAAATTGCGGCGGTGCGGATGAAAGGATGAAGTTCCGCTTCGCGCACCCTGTGGCTTATCGCATTTCCCCCTAC
>JAEIGA010008422.1_pt1 | contig 15628 bp, 15 predicted proteins | sample 9270691 | NCBI WGS metagenome assembly JAEIGA01 (sample SAMN17057246, study PRJNA624740) | gut metagenome | biome: biome; isolation source: fecal sample | host: Bos grunniens | place: China: Xizang | collected 2019
AAGAGAATGATTAATGTCATCCACAAAATATATACCAACAAGACCAGCTTTGATGGTCCAAGGATTAACACAGCCTTCCATATTGGTTATATACCGAACACCATCAACCTTCCCGGAGTTCGCAAGCTCAATGGGAACGCCAGAAGAAGCAGATAACTGTATATTCGAATTGAACATTATCTGAGATATCCCCTTATCTTGGAAGCAAAATAGAGAATCACCAAACTTGATTATCTTCCTGATTTCGCCAAGAGAACCGTCCGCCTGATATGTACTAGCGAGATTTATGCTTGTCCAAGTATCAATCTCTTCTCCGGGATGTTTTGTTTGACTCCAAGCGAATTGGTTGGGGAAACTGTTGTTTTCCTTAAGCCAATCTTCTTGAATACGATAAGTAAAGAAATTATCCTTTTGATTATAAACGTCATCAATCTTGTTAAAGAACGAATCATCTATAATTGTAACATCTTCAGTTTCGACATATTTATCATAACGGCCATCAAGATTGATTTTTGATTCGACCATAAATGACAATACGTCGATTACCTGATTTTTGTCATCGTACGAGTATGGATAAGTCTTCAAGCAATCCCATCGCTGATAATGGATATCACCATAAAGTTCTATTGAAAGCGCGCTACCACTAAAATCATAAATATCACTAATTGGAACAAACTCTCTATCATTTATATCCAATGGAAACATTTGCTCTGGGTTGGTATCACGTGTTAACTCGCCCATCCAATACCTATCAGTATTTTCTAATTCTTGATGATTAAATAATCCAGGTATTGCAGATTCTAAACTAGCACATCCATTCCATATTGACGGCCATTCTTGATCACCCCATTGTTCTAATGCCAAGTATCCAGGCAATACTCTTTCAATATATTCACCAGTCTGGGAATCGTATCTTGGATTAATCTTAAATATCGCATGAGGACTCGATTTATATCGAATTAAAACCGGCTCTTGTGCTATTAATGTGTAGGTGTCATATGTTTCTGTATATGCTCCAGAATAATTATTGAATAATTTTCTTCTATTACTTGAAATAAAATCAGCATAAGGGACGGCATCATCATGAGTGCCTGCTGGAGATATAGCGTTAGTACCATTAGCATATCTGAGAATGTATAAATTATTTTTTAGCAATCCAGACTCTCTACTAGAGTATCCTGTAAATATTTCGTCAACAACAGAATAATAATTATATGCCCTGGATCCAGTATTATCATCAGATAATATTCTTGTTAATCCCGACGCGATGTTACGATAATAATTAACGTCACTTATATTATCAATATTATTTGATATGGCCATATAATTCGTGTCGCCACAATATCTTATGTTACCAAGAACTTTTTTACTATACTGGCCACGAAGACTAGTATTGGTACCTCCCCTTACAAACGTTGTTGTATTGTTCTCGTCGTAATCATTTCCTAATGGTCGATCAGCTTGCCAAGGATAAACTGCCCATGCAACACCAGTATCTTGCGTATATTGTTTAGCTTCTGGGGCCAACGGCATATAATAGGTAAATGAATCAAAATATAATGGCCATGTAGATAATGGATTTTGTCTTTCGCCTTTAAAAATCCTTTCATCTGTTATATTAGAAAATCCACCAATTGTTACGCGGCTTGCGGTCGCCATTGATATATTATATTCACTTACAACTCTATTTGTATTGAAGTAACCGACAATACTAACATTACAACTCTCTTGATCTGTTCCAATGTCTGTTATATCTGGAGAATTCAATGTGCAAATTGATGAGTCTATTGCAAAAAGATTTGATATAAGAACTCTTTCAAGTTCTGATTCTCCAAGATCTGTGATTCTTAGCCCCGTTAAGCTGAAATTATTTTCACTCGATGATTGTTCAATAATGAATGGATCCATAAATTGAATCTCGCCATTCAAATGATTATTATATCCAAGAATTCTATCATGTCTATATTCAAGAGTTGTATCTTCGTAATCCATTGGATTATTATTCAGATATCTTGGTATAGACCTAAAAAACCACGACGACATAGCATACGGTCTGTTTTCGTTACGATCTTTACTGCAATAAACAGATGGGTTTAAAACACCTTGCGCTATGAAATTACGTTTGTTCTCATTAGGGAAACATGCAACAGCTCTAATCCTTTTATATTTATTCTTAATAGAACTAGGCATATGCCCGATATTAACCTCAAGCAACTGCTTTGGAATTCTACCATTCGACGGTCTGCCACTTGGCATTAAAAAATCATCGAATAGTATCGGCTCTGACCATTTTCCATATTTATCTTGAAGCTGTATTCCTATATTATAATAGTCTCCATTTTTTAAATACGAATTGCTTGAATGGAAATAATTACCACTTGAATATCCCTGTGTATATGTAATCTCTCTATTCCCATTAAGGAAAGCACTACTATCGACATAAGATAATTGCTTCATCGTACTTGCGTCACCGAAACCAGCTGGATAGATGTCATCAAGCACACTCTTTAATTCGCTATAGTCTGGAACATCAAGATCGATATTACCTAAAAATAAAGTATTATCTTTAGCAGCTAATGTACCAGCTACAAACCTATCGCCACCCTTGAAGAATAGATCGGTAGGAGAAACAGCTTGACCGCCTACATAATCGTCTACGATAGAAGTAGAGTCTCCGGTTATATCTATATTAGCAATCTTAACCATCTCTACTTCTGTATTAACAGACGTTCTTATAGCACGATATACATTTATCTTATCGAACTTTTGGCTAAGATTAGAAATAGATATATTAAATTGACATTCTACAAAATCATCAGGAGCACCAGCTCTTTTTCTGTGGTCGGCGTAGAATAAAGGAGAGGAATAAACAACGGCAGTCTCAACTCCATGTATATTGGAATACGTAAAGAAATACTGAACGATACCAGCCTTAAATATACCAGCACCAGAAGTATGTTCTTTCTCTATATAAACATGAGGGAAACTATCGATTTCTGGAACAAAATCAAATGAAGTATCATCGTATTGAGACCAATCCTCTTGAAGTGTTATAACTCGAGGCTGGTTAACTCCGTCAACCCAATATACTTTAGATAAATTGTCAGTTTCATAATCGACAATACTATCAAAAAAACCACCAGTCTTAAATCCGAGATCACCGACATATTGCTTTTCAATAACATAATCGTCGCCAATACGCTTAATATATGTTATGATATCATCTCCAGCTAAAACAGGATCTACTGGGGTCGGATCATCTGGATCTACTGGTGTTGGATCATCGGGGTCTATAGGAGTCGGATCGTCTGGATCTACGGGAGTTGGGTTGTATTTATTACCACCATCAGTAAGGTAATATTGATAATTACCGCCATCTCTAGCTACCCATACAGGATAATAAATATGAGGATTTGACTTCAAATAAAATATTACCTGTGTAATACCATATCTTGTACCACGATTAATTTTAATATAACCTCCATCATATTCAATACTCGAAATGATTCCATCATTAAGAATATGCCAACCAATGTTGCTTATTTCGCTTTCACTAAATCTCTTAGAAGTATCACTCCCGACTTCATTATAACCAATGTAAATTCTGTGAGTATTTAATTCTTGGCCACTTTTAGGTTTTGGAGTTATACCATCATCAACAAATGAAATATATTTGGTGGAAGTGAAAATTTTTGAGATGCTATCATTAAAAATCTTATCAACTATTTTGACTTTTATAGTTGACGTACCGTATTCCTGATCATTGCCAGTCCTGGGCGATACCTTTATTTCATATATTCCAGGTATATTACCAGCCCTACACCATGCTCCTCTCTGGCTTGTATCCCACTCGCTTCCATCATTAATAATTTCTATTTGATCGGACATGGATGTGAAATCAAATCTTCCATCAAAAGATACACTATTATAAACAAGTGCATGAGTGTTTGTATTTAGTCCTCTTACCCATACGGAAAATTCTTGTCCTCTTTCCACCTCTATTTCAGAAGGCATTACAAATGTAACATGCGTTGGATCTTCTACAGATGGAGTCGGTGTGTCTGAAGAATCTGATTCTGTCACGTTTACGGTAATCCAAGCCTGAGCATTACCATCAGCAGATTTAGCTATAATACTAGATGTGCCTTTACGAATTCCGGTTACATTACCTTCCTGATCAACAGAAGCAACAGCACCTTGTGGAGTACTCCAAAAAACAGTCGAACAAGTCGCATCTGATGGAGTTACTGTTGCTGTAACATTCGTTTTTTGCCCAATTTTAATATTAAGAGATGTTGGACTTATTGTTATTTTCCTTACAAGGGTAGCACCCTCCGGATTGACTACATCAACTTCAATTTTTTTAGTTATTCTATTAGAAGACATTGAAGTGTATGCACTAACATATCCACTACCAACAGAATTTCCTGTTATTAACCCGCTATTATCAACAGACACACGCTTCGCATGAGCAAATGTCGCACTATCGGACGCCCATTTTATTTCCTTATTGACGGCATCTTCTGGTAAAACAGTAGCACTAAGTTGAATAGATTGACCTAATTCTATTTGAGATATTTCCGGAGTAACTATAATTTCTTCCGCATATACTGTTGCCATGTTTATTCTTCATTTTCAGTAGACCGATGTTGCAATTTTGAAAACACAACAACACCATCAAGCAATTCACAAACGCCTAAAACTTCGCCTGGAACTTTTATTAATTTAAATAGATTGCCACGCTCGTTAGTCGCCGAGAATGTAGTATCCCCATCGTTGGTATCAATACGGACATTTTGATTTTCATAAACATACTCATTACTAACTTTACTATCAGCAACGTCCCTACGCATACCAAGATTTAAAAATTCAGCTACCTTCGGTGTCATATCAATGCTTTCTTAAAATCTCCTTCTGACCGGTATCAACAAAATGTTTCGCATGCTCATTTGCCCTAACAATAAGCTCGCTGAACCCATTATAGAACGATTCCGCTTCGTCAATAGACATACGATTGAATTCAGATTCACAATCGCCAACAGCAAAAGCATAATCTTGTTGTGCAAGTTGTAACGCTTGCATACTTATTTTCTCTTGATCGAACAGCTTAGTAAACTGCTCTTTCTTTATATATGCCACAAGGGCACGTTTAAACGACTCGTTATCTGGGAGCATCGGAAATCCAAAATCATCAACCGGAATTGCAAGATATGAAATCTCTATCGGCTTGTCTTCAGTTGATGTATAAATAACGCCTCCCTGTATTTTATATGTCGGACTATTATAGTGCTCTTTCTTGTTGCTGAAGAAGAACGTGTCAGTAGCTGCTCGATATGTGAAATCTTCATTTAAGCAACCAGCTCTTACTGCAATAATCTTATAGAAGTCGCAAGGTAGCGCGGCTCTATAACATTCCGGATAAATAGTCTCGACCTTGTTAACAAACATATTAGGCACACCAACGAGTTGCATAAATCGAGAAGTCATTCGTACTATAGAATCTAATGGTAACGAACGAAGTTTAGGATGTTCATACAACTCGTCAACTATTGCATTTATTGATATTAATTTCTCTTTCATATTAAAATTCCTTTGTCTGTACGAATAACTTGTTTTCTTTTATGAGCTTTGCTAATTCTTTCTTCCTCTGCCGACAAGCTTCTATTTTCATAGTCCAGAATTGAACAAGACCTTGCGGATGTTTCTTATATAAAAATTTATAAATATAGTCATCCGTAAAGAAGACCAGTTGTTTCTTCTTCTTTGCATATTCGTCTTCTTCCCAAAGTTTCAATGTTTCTGGCCAATTGACAGGTTTTACTGGAATAAGTTTATCTCCCCTAAAGAAATGAGTATAATGTATCCCAACAATAGATAAAGATCCAAACCTCAGCGGGAAAATATATTCGCCACCTTTATATACGTATTCCATCGCCATATTGTTTATGGCTTTTATCATCCGCATACACTCGAATCTCTGATACTTCTTACGCTTGGCATTCTTAAGATAATAAGAATAAAAACGTTCACGCGGATATCTCTTCCTTATTGTTCCCATTGTTGTTTCTTATATCGCTCGCTTGGCGTTCTGACGGCAAGACCACTCAAGTCGTCCTTTGTATTATTAAGATCGTCTTCTGGCTTATAAATGGAATTCTGGAAAGACTTAACGACATAATCAAGGACTAACTCGGATAATGCATCTTCAAGACAGAAATCGACATCGTCATAATTAACCTCCAGACCCTTACATGCACAATCAGCCTCCGCTATTGACATTGGTGACTCGAATACTCCCTCAATATTAAACTCTGTAAGATACTCGAATCTGGGATTGCAAGACTTGACTAGAATATAATTGTCGTTGTCTATCGTCCAATAAATTATATTCCTTAAATATTTGTTATTGCCAGTATATGCAAACCTCGGGAATGGCACAAAGACGATATTTGGATTACCTGTAAGCTTGTTTGTACGAACAGAAATAAAATCAAATATCATGTCGGTAGGAACTGGCTGTTTAGAGCGTAATATTGGAATACCAGAATAGCCAAGATTGTCTTCAACTAATTCAAGTTCTACAATCATAGACGACTTGTCGGTATCCGGAATTTCAGATTCATCGTTCTCATATTTTGATTTCAAAACATAAGCACGGAATTTCTCAAGCATAAATAATATATGCTGACTTGTAATATATGAATCGTCTGAAGAGATCTTAAGTAAATCCCTCACCATATATATCATCTGTCCGTATGTATTCATAATATATTAAAATAAAACCTTGCCGCAAAGTTATAAAAAATTAACTTAAACGACAAGGCAATTATGTTTTTAGTAAATGCGAATTAACCCATTATGATTGATTGCAGCTTGGCAATCTTCTCCCAATCAGAATCAGTAAACAACATAGAAAGCTCGCCATGTTTTATCTCGTCAAGCATACAAGCCACAAATAATTTGTACATATCAATGCGGCCCTTCTCAAACCCACTCTTTGCTTCTGTTATATAGATAGTAAGAGCATCAGCTAAATTACATGTGTTAAACATCTTTACAACCGCACTTGTTTTTCTTTTGCGTAGTGTTGCTTGACGGTTTTGATCTAGTCGGGAATTTAATCCTAGGCATGTCGTGATCTATACCGCCACACCCACGTTTAAAGGCACTTTTTGGCTTCTTGGAGGCAATCAAATTATAAAGATAACCTAAGTTATCATCGCCAGTAAATGAAGCCAATTCAAAGGCTTTTAAGCGTATAAGAAAGTCGACAAACCGATTAGGACACTGAGACTCACAAGGATCGCAACAACCACTTTCGCAAATCTCATCCACGAAATTCATAAACGTCTTGTATACTGGGTACATATCCATCGTTGTGATTTCATATGTATATCCGGTTTCGGTTCTCGTCGTATAATCATAAAGGATACTATTGCGACCTATCGCTTGCTCAGCTGGTTGACTTAATGGCGAAGATGTTGAATCAACCGAGGTAATTACGGTAATTTTAAACGGCTTGTCACCATTCTTCCCGCAATATCCAGACACTATTGGCGTAGCTGTATCATAATAGATTGTCTCGCCGTCGGCATCAACTATACGTATCGATTGAATCACTTCGTTAGAGCGATCGTTATTACGAACGACACTCAAGTCGCAATACAGATGATTGTATCCTTCGTCATCCTTCTTTAAATAAAAGTATTTTATATTTATCATGTCGTTCTAAGAAAAAAGCCAGCCAAGACTCTTGGCCCTGACTGGCTATAAATTATTTATTAGCCTTCCACTCCGGATTCGGCTTCATAAACTTCGCCATCAATCTTCACAACAGCATTCGGGAACACTTCAGCTAACGCAGCAGCGGCATCATCAGCAGAGACGCCAGCGCAAGCCAGAGTGATAGTCTTACGACTGTGTTGGATATCCTCGTTGTTACCCATATAGAAGTAAGTGAGATCAACAACAGAATAGGCAGTAGCACCAGTGGCATCGATCTGATAAGTCGGATCGAAATTCAGAGGCCAAGTAATACCGCGATAGATATCACCACGCTCACCAAGGCAGAACCACTCGAGATCAGCCAGCTTACGAGCACCAGCGAGAGTGTCGGAAGAATCCTTAGCAACAACGGCAGGAGTAACGGTAGCCCAGTCAACCTCGATATTGTCAATCTCGACGGGCTCGGCAACAACCTCGAACGGCAGAGTCGCAACCGACATCTTGCCAAGCTTCCAAGGCATGTAGGTCTCAGTCAGCACGAGAGTATTGCCAGAGACAACACGAGTGAGCAGAGTAACACCAGAAGCGGACTCCTCAGCAGCGAGATTCAGGTCGATGGACTCCTTGAGCTTAGCCATGAACTGAGCCGGAGTAAGGGCCGTCTTTGTGTACACGTCGGCAATCTTCACAAGACGATCTTCGTCAGAATTGCTAACATACTGACGGAAGATGATCTTCAGCACATAGTGGAAGCCAGCCGGGACATTACCGCTATCAAGGATATTACTATCAATACCGACAGTAACCTTCTTGCGAGGACGAACGAGCTTGTTGAGCTGAGAAGTAACGTTGATATACTCAACTTGCTTCTTCTCGATGATGTCAGAAGACGCAGCAGCGAAATCCGCACCAACGTCGATCTTAACGAACTCACCGCCATCCTTAACGATATCTTCGACGGTGTCTGTCACATAGAAATGACGAGCCTGATCAGTATTAAAAACAGACATATTGATTAATTAATTGATTGTTTTTCAGCCGAATCCCAAGCAGCCTTAGCTCTCAATACGGCTAGTTCGAGTATCTTCCTATGCTCATGAGCAGGGAACTCACAAGGCGTTTCATAACCGACATCGTTGACAGACAAATCGAAATCATTGTCTTCGTCAAATAAAACAATCGGCTTACACGGCCTTACGTATATAATTGTATAAGAATCAAGAGTACCCTTATATATTAAAGCTCTGCGATATCTGCTACCAGAATTACCATACTCGTCAACACGAAGAACGATATTCTTATTAAACCTGAATGGATTTAAAAGAATATGGTTTACCTCGTCTTCCTTGACTGGATAAATATTACAGGGATGAGTAGCGCAATTCTCATCGTGGCACATCGCAGACTCTCTTAATATTACCAAGACGTCATCTTTATCTTCAGAAACAAGACTAACAGAGTTAACTCCACGCTTCTCAAAAGGAAAACCATCAGACTCAAAATCGACAGATGTATAAACCCTCCTGGTTATAAATGGATTAAGTATTGCAAGAACCCTATTGTTGTCCTTCCCGCCAATACCCTCTACTAACTCTTGTTGGTATTGTTCCTCTGCTTCTGTTAGGAAAACACTCTTTTCGTATGAATTCAAGCTCGGTGCTTGATTCGATGTGATATTATTATAAAGGATATCAAACTCCCTGCTGAATTCTAAATTTGTCATGATTAAGATTTGTTAACCTTAGCCTCGAGTACAAACCTAAGCTCCTGATTCTTCGGCAATGCGAGGAACCTAGCAGCGTTATCAAATGTCGAATCTTCGTTAGGGTTACAAGGGGGCTCGTTATTATCGCGCAGGAAGTAATACTCGCTACGACGATAAACAAGACCAGCATCAATAGCCTTCTTTAATAAGATCTTCGTCTCGAGATATTCATCACGAACCGCATCGAGAAAACGCTGTGGCTCATTAGAAATGATATCATAAACCTGTTCTTGCAGATACTCTATCTTCTGCTTTGCAGAAATAACCTTGCCAGTTAACTCCTCAACAATGATACGAAGTTTATCCCAATTGTCTTTTATGCTGCCATATTCAACGTAGCATTCGTAAGTACGATTGGCTTTCTTCGACGCGGTCTTAGAAGCAGAGCCTTCTTCAACAATGTAATATTCGTATGTCTCTTTTGGCTCGCGTTCGTATTCCTCAAGTGAAGGAGCGATATTATCTTTGTTTGCAAGAAGAATCTTGTAATTAATATATTCCTCTGGGACGCTCAAATCAAAATAGTTATCTTGCTTCCTCAGTTTAACCATACGATTAAACCAATAGTTATCCTTCTTGCGATAGACACTCAAACCATTGACTGGCAGTCCGAGAACATACTCGAGATAGTTCTTCTCATTAGTTGTCAGTACATTTGCTAAAGCACCATTTTTTAGAATCGGCACAGTAAAATACCTGACAGCATCTTCAGCCATACCATTACTATAGACATGTCGCGGATCAGTAACGAGTCCGCGATTCTTCGGTATGCGTCTGACTATAACCCTAGTTTTCTTAAGACAATTAATGAGCGGTTTGCCTTCGACGCTCATTTCTTTGGCGGCTGGGAGTTCCTCAACCTCCGCACTAACTTCTTCTGATGGCGCTGGCTCAAAAGGAACAAGTTCATCCTTTAAAGCAGCGTCGTCAATAACAATTCCAGTAGTAGCTTTTTTAGCCATTATTCTCCCTAATAATTTTTAAAAATAAGGGGAGGAGTTACCCTCCCCTTGTCTAATAATAGTTTAGCTTTTATTACGCAGCCAGCACCGCGGGGATGATGGACATCGTACGTTGAGCGTCGAGGACGCAAACGCCAAACACAGCCATACGATGGAAGACAGCGGAGTCCTCATCGAAGCTCATTTGGTCATTACCGAGCTGACCAGTGAACGGGTTACGGAGACCCCACTGATAGCCACGGAAGTCGCTCTGGTTCTTAACACCGCACTTGAAGATGTTAGGCTGCTCGGTAGAACCGATATAGAGAATATCGAACCGACTGGAATAAGCAGGACCGCCATTCCACTGCAGCTTGTGACGAACCGGATCGTCATAGAAAGGAACAACATTAATCTTCACGTGCACACCCATCGGAGCGATCCACTCGGTGATCTGGTAATCGTTGACGCTGATGGCGTTACCAGGAGCGAAGTCAGCATTAGCCTTCTGGTAGTAAGCAGGATTCGCGGTAGAAACAAGCGGCATCCAACCAGAAGTGGTATCCTTCGCGGCCTTGTTGAATAACAGGGCGCCACGCTCACCAGTATTGATGACAAACGTACGATCGCCATAATCGAGCTTACCAGCAGAGATCTCATACAGAGCGCTCAGGATAAGATCCATCACCTGATGAGGATCGTTGTAGTACATCTGGTTACCGTAAGACATCTGCTCGACAAGACCAGCACCAGTCTTAATGGCGTTGCCAGACTTACCGATATTCAGATACTCACCATCAGCAGTACGGTTGGAACGACCCCACAGCATCGCGTTGTTACGCATCTCGTCGAACTGACGCTCGAGCTCAAACTCGACATTGTGCATCCACATGTCAGTAACAGTATGAGTGAGCTTGCCACCAGCAGTTTCCTCAATAATCGGAATACCGCAAGCCAGCTTCTTGTTCAGCATTGAACCAGGAACCTTGTGCTGCAGACGAATCGTGGAGAACTCGTTACGCATCGTAACAGGCGCGGAGAACGTGATGTCAGAGACCTTACGGCTCAGCTCCTTCTCGACGAAGGCAGCCTCACGGCTGAAACGCTCGCCAGCAAGCAGACGTGTCGCAGGAACACCAGCAGTGTTACCACCAGCAAGCTCCACGCGGAACACATAGTTCGTGCCCTCAATGCGAGGATCGCCAAGAATACGGAACTGATAGACCTCATTCAGCTCACCGACAATATAGTCGCCATCGAAGAAGAGCTGCTCGGGGAAAACAAGATAGAATGGCTCCACACGAGCGCCAATCATACCCTCGGTGCCATCAATAACTGAGCCATCGAGAGTACGAGCCTCCACCAGAGGAACATTCTTGCGGTTGCCACCAATGACTTGCCAGGTGTATTCCGTATCGTCGTCGAACATCTTGGTAGGGAACTGAGACAGATACGTGTTAAGTGTCTTACCATAACGATAAGCTAAGAGCTGTACCATAAGGTCACTAGCCTTCTGAGGAGCGAGCTTATAGATGGACCCAAGGTGGTTCTCTTTTGTCAGCAATTTGTTAACCTACCGGCTTTTTATCCGATAGTTCTTGCAATTTGTCATCTTGCAAGTTCAGCATACATTTTCATCAGAAGCCTGATGCCGCACACTCGTGGCAGGATTATATTCTATTTGATAATATATACAAGCTTTTCTAAAAGAACTATATGGCATATTTAATAACTTAGCAGCAGATCGTAATGATGTACTTTGTTTTAATGCGATTAATATTTCATCTTTATTGTGAGATAAAAACTTTATATTAGAAATGTGCCTATCTCGAATTTGTCTATTTTTTCGCCTTAAAATATTTGTTATAATATATCTTGAGACGCCAGTAACATCAGAAACATAAGCGAGAGTTTTCTTTTTGTTACAATACAAATCAACAACCAAGTCTTCATCTACGAACTTTTTTTCTTTTTGAGGAGTCTTTCCACCAGTACTTATATTATATCCGTACTTATCATCCGTAGATTTGAATTTCTTAATATAAGATATTTCCATTTCATCAAGAATATCCACGTCGCATACATCTAATTGCTCGATGTAAAAATTTTCAACGCCATATTTTCTCATCGCATTATAAAGTGTATATTTACATCTTTTAGAATCCCTTAAATGCTCTTTCCATCTTTGATCTATTGATGTTCTTGTCTGGCCAATATACACTTTATTATTGCACCTGTTCTTTATAACATATATATACCCAATCATAGTTTCACCTACTATGCGTTACACTACTATAACTTGTTAACATTACAGTTAGCTCGGTGTTGTCCAATTCTTGAAGGAGTTCACCGATTTTGCGCGGTTATTGCCTGTATGTCACCATACAGCGTGGCCATTGACTTAACCACCCCAGCTCTCAAAAGAAGTCATTTGAAATTTACCTAATTTACCGGCCATAATTTAAATTATAACTTAGTGTTAAATGTCTAATCTTATGCCAGTCCCAATGTAACTATTATTATCAGAAACGCCGGAGATGTAGTTGAAACTGCCATCCGCGCGGCGAGTTGTCGAATTGATTTTATGCTCTAACTCTTTTACAGAGTTCTTCATTTCTTTCTGTACCTTTTCGCCAACGAGCTTATCGACGTTCTTAAAACCGTCTGTAAGCGTGAAAAGAATTCCAAGATTCTTAACGAAATCGAGTCGGTTCTCCTTCTGGTATTTCTCAAGAGCAGTAAGCATCCTGCCACTCTCCTTATCTTTATACACCGGCTTAGAGATATTCTCGATAACCTTCATTCTGGTATTTTTATCAACATTTAATCCGCCAAGAATCTCGCCATCTGTAATGGATGTCTTTAAATTATTTATATCACTTTCCATTTGGCTTTTTTGTTCATCCATCTTGCGTTTATTCTCTTGGATTATATCTTGATACTTTTGACCAAAATGCTTCTTATTCGCATCGAGAGCATCCTTGGCTTCTTCAATATCAGTGCCAGCGTCAAATATACTCTTGACTTTCCTGGCAATCTGTGCTTCGCTATAACCCTTATTCTGCAAATCCTGAGCAATCAGATTACGCCTAAGTTGCTCTCCTTGTTGCGTTTCGTCGGATAAAGCGTTGTCGCTGATATTATTTAAATAACTTAAGAGATTTTCGTACTCCTTAATTTCGTTCCTCGGAACCTGATAATTAAGTGCTTCATTAACACGCTTTTGCGTCTCATCTAATTTAGCTTCGACAACCTTGCGTATCGCCTCAGAAAAGGCTTCTGGTGACTGTACATTATTAACATCTTCTGTTGTGAGGCCATCGAGGACACCATCTTCTACGAGAGCGTTAAGCGCGGAATGATAGAAGTTAGGTTTATCGGGAGAAGGCTCAGTCCCATCATTAGATGGCGCCCCCTCTTGGCCTGCGTTCTCACCTACGCTCTCTGAATTGGAGAAGATGGATTCACCATCAACCCGCTCCTCGGTGACATCTTTCTTATCCTCAGGATCGTCCTGAGGTTCTACTTCTTGATTAGAATTCTGAAAAAGATTTTCCACTTCTTCAGAACTTAATATTCCTGTAAAATCTAATTCCATAAATTATTTCTCCCTTGATTTTATTTTAAGTCAAATTAAAGTTGTGCAAATATACACCAGATTCTACTTTTTTCAAAGTGGAATCTTACGCAAATTAATAAAATGTTAATGATTAGATAATCTCAAGAGTAATTGTATCCCCTCTTTTAACAGCTGGCATGATATAATTATCTATGAGTTTTCGATAATAATAAGTAGAATTAGTGATCTTTCCCTTGACGGTGTTCTCTCCAACGCCTATGCAGCCGAGTGAATCCTCTGCCGTATTGAGTGGATGAATCCTTATACCACCAAATCCGGGGACGTTCATAATCTGTGGAGACTTTCCAATCTCCTTTGAACACCAAGCACGATTTGCAAACTTTAGAGAATACGTCATCTCGACGCGATATATTCCAGTTGGAATAGCAGTCTGTCCATACACTTTCTTATTTAATATATCTTTTGGATTCATATCAAATCGCAATCCGCGATCTTTATCCTCCATGGTATTGGAAAAACGAATACCATTTATATACATAATACCGATTGTGTACGTTTCCTTCTTGTACTTCCTATGAATAAGAATTTTTAATTCAGCCATACTTTTATAATTTAATTTGCAAATATATTCAAAATCTATAATTTACGCAATCGTTTTACAAAAAAAATAAGGAGGCTTTCACCTCCCTATTTACAAATAAATAATTTAGCCACATCAAATAAACGTTCGCCTATTTCTCCAGCGAGATATTGATACTCCTCTCCGTATGGATCTATATCATAATAAGAAGCGATATGAATACACACATGGCCCTTTTCGTGATCGAGTGTGTTTTGGAATTCAGCTATCGATGATGTTGGACCTACATACATTATCGTTGTCATATACTCATAGTCTGTATAAGTAAATCCCAAGTTCTTCTTATTCGATGATAGCATATTTGCTATTGAAGCTATCTCTTTTTCGCTACAGCCCATTATCTCCATAAACTGGAGCAATGATTCATTTGTACTTTTATCGTCCGCGAAAAAGGCTTTTATAGACCATTCGTAATCTTCGAGATATACATGCTGGGCAATCATATCATTTCCTCCCACATAATAGGCGTGCCAGAACCTATGCAATCTGCATAGAAACGCGTGAACGGCATCCCTTCATAAGCATCGGGATCGTCAATAACATCTTTTATATACTTGGCGTGATGCATTTCGTCTGTAATCGATGAGCCCATAAAATCAGCCAGCGCCATATTGGCTACGTATGTACAGTCATAACCTTTTGCATTCTTAAGCGATATATTGCTATTGAAAAGTAATGTCTCAACTTGTTCTTTTGTCATTGGCGTTATGTACTTCTTCGTGCCATTCTGTACTTTATACATTTTACTTACGGCCCAATCGCACATCTTCTTTGAGAAATGCCAACCATATATGCTAAGATATTCCTTCATACCAGAAGGAAAATCACTATAACTATCTAATCTCATAATAAAAAAGGGGCGAGTTTCCCCGCCCCGACATTAATTAATAGCGTTTCTCGCCATATTCGCCATCGTGACGTTCGCCATAATAGCGCTTCGCTTCTTTCATAGCGGCGCGATATCCATCTTCGTAACC
>JAEIGA010008423.1_pt1 | contig 15625 bp, 14 predicted proteins | sample 9270691 | NCBI WGS metagenome assembly JAEIGA01 (sample SAMN17057246, study PRJNA624740) | gut metagenome | biome: biome; isolation source: fecal sample | host: Bos grunniens | place: China: Xizang | collected 2019
CATCCTTAATATTTTTTAATTAACTTTGCAAAGTTAAAAAAATTATTGGCAATGCAACTTTTTTATGCTCCAGAAATTACACTCCCAGAGTACACTTTGCCTGAGGAGGAGTCGAAACACTGTATCAGAGTGCTACGTATGCGCGTGGGAGATGAGCTTCATCTGACCGACGGAAAAGGTAATATGTATCGCTGTAACGTGGTGAGTGACAATGTAAAACATTGTGTGGTTAGGGTGGTGGAGACTACGCCCGAGTACGAGAAAATGACCTATGGATTGACTATGGCTGTAGCACCAACAAAAAATATCGATCGTTTCGAATGGTTTTTAGAAAAAGCGACCGAAGTGGGCATTTCGGAGGTATATCCTTTGGAGTGTGACCACAGCGAGCGTAGACAGATAAAGGACGAGCGCGAGGAGAAAGTTATCACCTCGGCAGTAAAACAGTCGCTAAAAGCCTACCATCCGGTGCTTCATCCTATGACTCGTTTTAGGGATGTTGTGGCGATGCCGTTCGAGGGTGAAAAGTTTATCGCACATTGCAACGATGCTATGGGCGAAAGGGAGTATTTGGGAAAGTTACTTAAAAAAGGGGGCAATACCCTAATTTTAATAGGTCCAGAGGGTGATTTTTCGGAAGAAGAGATTAACTTTGCACTCGAAAATGGATTTAAGGCTATCTCGCTGGGTAAGGAGCGTCTGCGTACGGAGACCGCAGCTGTGGTAGCAACGGTTGTTACCTCGACCATTAACAAGCTATAACTCAAATAAAATAGATGATGTATTTCTACACTTTGTTGGCAGCGTTAGTTGTCATAGTGGCTATTTTCCTTACACCTTTGCGACATAAGGTGTGGGTTGCTACGGCTACTATTGCAGCTACCGCTATTGCAGCTTTGACCTTCGTCGTTAAGGCATTTAGTGGAGATGCGGTTACTATTGCATCATTCTCCACTCCGATGTTTGGCGCCGAGAGCTTTGTCGTAGATAAGCTCTCCTCGTTATTTTTATTGATTATATCCGTTGCGGCTATGGCTACGGTACTCTACTCGAGAGGCTATGTAGCGGGATATATGAAGCGTTTTTCGCCCGCACACTTCTCGTTGCACTACACAGCGCTTGTGTTGCTCGTGGTGTCGATGATGTTTGTGGTGATGTCGAGCGGTGGTTTCTCGTTCCTCTTCTCGTGGGAGCTGATGACCATCGCATCGTTCATCCTCATACTCTTCGAGGCAGACCGTCAGGATGTGCGTCGTGCGGCACTCAACTACTTGGTTATGATGCATATTGGCTTTATGTTCCTTGTGGTAGGTTTTGTGCTTCTGTATAACGTTACAGGCTCGGCAAACTTCTCGGCTGTTGAGGATTACTTCAAGATGGAGGCACCACTTCCGTTGTTCGTGATTCTCTTTATCGGCTTTGGTATGAAGGCGGGTATCTTCCCTATGCACATCTGGCTTCCAGAGGCGCACCCAGCAGCTCCATCGCACGTCTCGGCTATTATGTCGGGCGTGATGATTAAGACGGGTGTATATGGTATTATGCGTCTTATGCAGGCTATTGATAGCAATACGGCATTGCTCTACGATATCGGTCTTATCGTTTTGTTGTCGGGTATCGTAACAGGTTTGTGGGGTGTAATCTTCGCCGCTATGCAGAACGACGTTAAGCGTCTGTTGGCATACTCAAGTATCGAGAATATTGGTGTTATCCTCATTGGTTTGGGTATCGCAGCCGTAGGTCACGCTGCGGGTAGCGACCTTATCGGTATGTGTGGTTTGTGTGGCGCATTGTTGCACACCGTTAACCACTCGCTCTTCAAGAGTATGCTCTTCTTCAGCGCGGGTAACATCTACTCGATGATGCACACCACGAAGATGAATCAGATGGGTGGCTTGGCAAAGCATATGCCCGTTACCGCTATTTTAATGTTGTTCGCTACGGTTGCAATCTGCGCACTCCCACCGTTGAATGGTTTTGTGTCGGAGTTGTTGATTTACATCGGTATGTTCAACGGCGTTAGCGATGGTCACGAGGTGTTGTACTCTATCGCTGGTATCATCGCACTCTCGCTTATTGGTGGTATCGTGGTTTTGGCATTCACGAAGCTCTATGGCGTTGTGTTCCTCGGCTCGCCACGTTCGCATCACGTTGCGGAGTCTACCGAGGTGGATAACCTTCGTATCGGTGCTATGGCAATTCCTGCGGCGTTTATCCTCTTTATTGGTCTATTCCCACAGTTTGCTATTCGCCCTGTGGCTATCGTTGCAGAGGCAATCTCGGGTGCGGATAATAGCATCGCCGTGAACCACTTTGCTCCAACACTCCAGTCGTTGAGTGCTGTGGCGTGGGTACTTGTGGCTATCGTATTGTTGCTCTACGCCCTTAAGCATAAGCTTCAGAGCGAGCGTAAGATTGAGCAGGGCCCAACGTGGGGTTGTGGCTTCACGGCAACAAACACTCGTATGCAGTACACAGGTGAGTCCTTCTCGGAGGGCTTGGAGAGCATCGGTAAGCCTCTTATGAAGGATGCCGTGGATGGTCGTGCGGTGGATAAGGGTGAGATATTCCCATCGCCACATAACTATCGTATCGAGCATAAGGATAAGGTAGATTCGTTGCTTGGCTTGTGGTGGGTTAAGATGATGCACCGCATCAACGACTGGGTTATGTACCTACGTACTGGCCGTGTTAACAACTATATCACCTTCGCATTGGCCTTCTTCGTTGCGGTGCTTATCCTTTCAATTGTAGGTATTCTATAATCCTAACTTCGGAAAATTATGTTGGTAAAACTGCTAAATACATTGCTAATGGTTGTTGTTGCGCTCTCTATTACGGGCGTCATCAACCGTACACGAGCATTGCTCGCGGGAAGAAAGGGTATTCGCTTCTTCCAGCACATCTATAACGTAAACCTACAACTACGTAAGGGTGCGGTCTACTCTACAACTACTACGGCGCTCTTCCGCATCGCTCCTACGGTCTACCTCGGAGCTGCGCTGTTGGCCTTTCTCTTTATTCCTGTTGCCGACCTTGAGCCATTGCTCTCGTTTCACGGCGATATCATCTTTGTAGCCTACTTGTTGGCTCTGTCGCGCGTTGCGATTATCCTTGCGGCGATGGATACTGGTAGCTCGTTCGAGGGTATGGGTGCTGCACGTGAGGCTCTCTATGGTGCGTTGGTGGAGCCTGCACTTATGATGGGCTTGGCAACCTTGGCGCTCTTCTGCGGCTACTCGTCGTTTGCCGATATCTTCTCTACGGCACAGGAGCTCGATATGAACCTTACGATTGTGCTGCTTATGGTGGCATACGTCTTTGTGGTGATTATGATTATCGAGGCGGGCCGCGTGCCTGTTGACGACCCAAAGACGCACCTCGAGCTTACTATGATTCACGAGGTTATGTGTCTTGACTACTCGGGCGTGGATATGGGACTTATCCATATCGCGGGCTGGTTGAAGAATGCTATCTTTGCCGTTATCGCTGCTAATGCCATTGCTGTTGCGATGTCGTTCCACTGGTGGTTTGCAGCGCCTTTGGCAATCCTTATCACAGGAGTGTCGGTGGGTGTTGTGGAGTCGTTGCGTGCGCGTAACAAGCTCTCACGAAACATCACCTTCATCCTTACGATTGTGGCGATGTCGGCACTCGTATTGTTGACAGGTTTCTTGCTAATCCAAAACATCGAAATTTAATCGAGCTATGATACTATCCCTAATCATTCTCTACGTGTTGACGCTCATCTATCTCTCGATAGCTGACCGCTTCCGTAATCAGACTACGATACTCGCTATTCAGGGCTTGTTGCTCTTTGGTATCGCTATCGCACGTATGCACTCCTTCCACCCTGTGGAGTTGGGCTTCATCGTGGTTGAGACGCTTATCTTCAAGGCTATTGTCATTCCTGCTATTTTGCTCTATGTCATCAAGCGTACGAAGATTAACCGCATACACTCCGCATCGTCGCAGTTTGGTGCGTTGGTAATGTCTATCATTGCGCTTGTTGCAAGCTGCACCATAACCTACTATATGGCCGATGAGCGTACCGATATGATATTCTTCGGTGTGTCGCTATACGCCTTGCTCTCGGGATTGATTCTTATTGTTATGCGTAAGCGAATCTTCGCACACTTGGTCGGCTTCCTCGTAATTGAGAATGGCGTGTTTATGCTCTCGATGGCTATCGGTGTTGAGTTCCCACTGCTTATCAACCTTGCCATTATGCTCGATATCCTTGTGTCGATTGTAATCCTCGGTATGTTCCTCCAGCGTATGGATAATGAGATTCATACCGATGAAACCGATGCTCTAACCTCTATTAAAGACTAACCACGATGGAAATGCTTATATATATTATAGTATCATTGTTGCTTGCTGTGGCTCCTTTGGCAGTTCGCTCGGAGCGCGCCACACATATCCTTGCTGGTCTCTTCTTTGGCGTTCAGGTGGTAGCCATTGCGCTGCTTCTTGTGTTCGGTAGGGTAGATAGCGTTATGCTCTACATCTTCCGCACCGACACCCTTGCCATAGTGTTCCACATACTTATGACTGCGGTGTTGGGCTTCACGCTCGTTCACTCGTCGTCGTACCTAAAGGCTGAGAATGTATCTATTACCTCGTATAAGACCTACTACACGTTGTTGATGTTGTTGGCCGTGGCTATTAGCTGTGTCTACTACTCCGATAACGTGGCTATGACGTGGGTATTCCTCGAGGCTACCACAATCTGCTCGGCGGGTGTTATCTACCACCGTGAGTTTAAGCAGTCGTTGGAGGCTACGTGGAAGTATGTCTTCGTATGTTCTACGGGTATTGCAATGGCATATCTCGGTATTTTGCTACTCTCTACAGTTGCTCACCACGGCGCGTTGGACTACGCTTCGTTGAAGGAGGTTATCGCAGAGGGCAACACGCTCTACCTCAAGGTGGCGTTCTTGCTTATCGTTGTGGGTTATAGCTGTAAGATGGAGATTTTCCCACTCTACACCGTAGGTGTGGATGCTAACTATGCTGCTCCTGCTCCTGCCTCAGCATTTATCTCTACGGCACTCGTAAACGCGGGTTTCGTATCTATCTATCGCATCTACTCGTTGTATGCCGCAGCAAGCGAGGTGTTTGTATGGGCGCGTCATCTGCTGATTCTTATTGGTATCTTGTCGTTGGCAGTAGGAGCTATGTTCTTGCGCCGCACGAATAACTACAAACGTTTCTTGTCATACTCTACGGTGGAGAATATGGGTATCGTGGCTATCGGTATGGGTATTGGTGGCGTGGCGTTGTGGGCTGCAGTGTTCCACGTTATGTGCCACACGTTGGTTAAGAGTTCGATGTTCTTCCAGGTGGGTATTATGCGCCACGTGTACGATAGTTATAGTATCAACCGCATCGGTAACTATATGAATATCAATCGTGTGGGTGCTATTGGTTTTACACTCGGAACATTGGTGCTGTTGGCCTTCCCACCATCGCCACTCTTCATTAGTGAGGTTATGATATTCTCGGAGATTGTATCGGTGGGTAGTTGGTGGTTGCTCATTGCGATGCTCATACTTATGTGTGTTGTAATCTACTCTATCTGGGGCCGTTCGTTGCGCCTTGGCTACCACTCTAACCAGGATGAGTTGCACCTCTCGGCTGTAAATCGCCGCTTGTCGTACTTGGCTACGGTGCTTCTTGCTGTGGCAATCGTAGTGGGTGTATGGCAGCCTGATTTCGTGCGCGATGCCATTGATGTTATAACTAATATCGAGTAATACTATGAAACTATATCATATCACAGACAACAGAGCTACGGCGGTGGCTATCAAGGATATCCCCGTTGTGGAGTATGTCGACCTCTATAACGACCTTAAGGAGCGTATGGCTGATGCCCGCTACCACGTAGGTCACTACTTTGCGGTGGAGATTACAGAGGGACTTAAGTTCTATATGATTCTGCTTGATGATCAGACTTCGGAGGTGCTTATTACATCATTTGTACCAGATTACTATGCTGAGGGCTTGGCATCACTCTCTGCCATTCATCCGCAGTTTCACCCATTTGAGCGTGAGATGCACGAGCTCTATGGCATACCTTTCGACTCACACCCTTGGCTTAAGCCTTTGCGCTTCAGCCACGACCGCCGAGATAAGAACTCTACGATGGAGAGCTATCCATTCTATACCATCGACGGTGAGGAGCTTCACGAGGTTAACGTAGGCCCTATCCACGCAGGTATCATCGAGCCAGGTGCATTCCGCTTTATCTGCGATGGTGAGCAGGTGTTGCACCTTGAGATTGCGCTCGGATATCAGCACCGTGGCGTCGAGGGAGAGATGGTGCGTAACCAGAACCGCTTGCGTCAGACGCTTTTGGCGGAGTCTACGGCGGGAGATACGGCCGTAGGTCACTCTACGGCGTATGTCGAGGTTGTGGAGAAGTTGGCGGGTAAGCAGGCTTCGAAGGCGTTGAACCTCGAGCGTATGATTGCTATCGAGTTGGAGCGTATTGCGATGCACCTTGCCGATACAGGCGCGTTGGCTACCGATATCGGCTTCCAACTCTATCAGGTTGCTTGCGAGGCGTTGCGTACCGTAACTATCAACACCTCACAGGCGTGGTGTGGTAACCGTTTCGGTAAGAGTGTTATCCGCCCTTGTGGTAGCAACCACCCTCTAACTTCGGAGAAGATTGCTATGATTCGCAAGAACGTAGCCGATGTACGTCGCCGCTATAATGAGGTTAGGGAGGATATCCTCGATGACCGTACGTTGCTTGCACGTTTCGAGCAGTGTGGTCTTGTGCCAAAGAGCGAGATGGAGCGCATCGGAGGTGTAGGTCAGGCGGCACGTGCAAGTGGTCTTTTGCGTGACTTGCGTGCTACACACCCTTGGGGCTATTACGCCGAGATTAAGCACGAGGCGATTCTTAAGCACGATGGCGATGTTATGTCGCGCCTCGGAACACGTATGGATGAGGTGCTTCAGAGTGCCGATTACATCGAGCGTGCGTTGGCGGAGTACACTCCAGATGAGAATATCCCAGCACCAGACTACGAGGCAGAGTTGGCACCCGAGGCGTTGTCGTTCTCGCTTGTTGAGGGCTGGCGCGGTGAGATTTGCCACGTAGCACTTACAGATAATCAGGGAAATATCGCAAAGTATAAGATTAAGGACCCAAGTGTTCACAACTGGTTGGGCCTTGCCATTGCGGTACGCTCGGAGGGTATTTCCGATTTCCCTATCAACAACAAGAGTTTTAACCTTTCATACTGCGGTCACGACTTATAGTCGGGTGCGGACTAAATATTTGAGAGTATGTTATTTGGAAAAGCAAAGATACTACACAGCCACGGCTGGCAATATATTCCCGATTTGGATGCTGTAACCCTCACAGAGGAGTTTCGTGGCTTCCCACTGCTTACCGACACGGAGGATAAGAGCGACGTAGAGCGTGCTGCGAAGATTTGCCCTACGGGAGCTATCACCGTTGCTCCGTTCACACTCGATATGGGACGTTGTATGTTCTGTGGCGAGTGCCAGAAGTGCGCACCTAAGAATATCAAGTTTACAAACGAGCATCGTCTTGCTGCTACACGCCGCGAGGACCTCGTTGTGGAGGCTGGTCAGACTGCCCCAAAGTTCGATACGTCGGTTATTCGTCCCGAGATTGCGAAGTACTTTGGTAAGGCGTTGCAGTTGCGTGAGGTTTCGGCGGGTGGCGACTGCTCGGTAGAGATGGAGCTTAACGCTACGGGAAACGTAAACTTCGACTTTGGTCGCTATGGTGTAGGCTTCACCGCCTCGCCACGTCACTCCGATGGCTTGGTGCTTACAGGTCCTATATCGTCGAATATGGCCGAGGCTCTTGACATCTGCTATAACTCTATCGCCGAGCCAAAGATTTTGGTTATCGCAGGCTCGGAGGCTGTTTCGGGCGGTTTGTTCGCCGAGAGCGAGGCCGTAGACCGTAGCTTCTTCGATAAGTATCACGTAGACCTTTGGCTCCCTGGTGCGCCAACACACCCACTATGCTTCATCGATGGTATCACACGCCTGAGAAAGAAGTATGATAAATAGTCGAGTGGGAACAGAAATTTTTGTATATTTGTTGAAACAATAGAGTTTTATGGGATACGATGTTATAGTTATTGGCGCAGGTGCTGCGGGCCTTATGGCTGCGGGTACGGCTGCGATGAATGGCCACTCGGTGCTTCTTATGGAGAAGATGGAGAAGGCTGGACGTAAAATCCGCATTACGGGTAAGGGCCGTTGTAACCTTACCAATGCTCGCCCTGCGGAGGAGTTCCTCGAGAAGGTGCGTACGAATGTGGATTTCTTCTCGGTGGCCTTTGCCGAGTTTAATAACCGCGCTACGGTGCGTTTCTTTGAGCGTCTTGGTGTGAAACTTGAGACTGAGCGTGGCGAGCGTGTATTCCCAAAGAGCGGTAAGGCGTGGGATATCGCCAATGCTCTTGTTGACTTCTGCGAGGATAAGGGTGTTAAGATTGCATATAAGACCGAGGTTACGGCTATCGAGACCTTGGGAGGTAAGGTTACGGGAGTGCGTTACCGCAATGCTCGTGGCTTTGAGCGTCGTGAGGAGGCGCAGAGCGTTATCGTATGTACGGGTGGTGTTAGCTACCCTTCGACAGGCTCTACGGGTGATGGTTATGAGTTCGCAGCCTCGGTAGGTCACAATATCGAGCCTGTGCGTCCTTCGTTGACTCCACTCGTAACGTCACACCCACAGAAGGAGTATATGAACGGCGTGTTGTTGAAGAATGTGGGTGCGAAGCTCTATGTCGACAACGAGCTTGTTCAGGAGGAGTTTGGTGAGCTAGGATTCTCGGAGCGTGGTATCGAGGGTGCTGTGGCGCTGCGTATGAGCCGCGATGCTGTGGATGCTATCATTGACGAGAAGCGCGTGAAGATTGTCGTGGACCTCAAGCCAGCGTTGGACGAGGAGACTCTCTTAGCGCGTATCGACCGCGAGATTGCCGAGATGCAACCTAACGAGTTCTTCTCGGAGTTGTTGCGTAAGTTGGTGCCAAAGCAGGTGGTGGTGCCATTGGCAAAGGAGGTTGACTTCCACTCGAAGACCTACGTTAGCAAACTTACCGATGCCGAGAAGTTGCGCTTGGTGAAGATTTTGAAGGGTATGGTATTCCCAATCTCGGACTATGCACCATTCCAGTTTGCTATCGTTACGGCGGGCGGCGTGGATTGCTCCGAGGTGAATAAGTACACTATGGAGTCTACGCTCGTTAGCGGTCTTTACTTCGCGGGCGAGGTGCTCGATATTGATGCTAATACGGGTGGATATAATATGCAGGTGGCATTCTCAACAGGCCGCCTTGCGGGACAACTTAAAAAGTAGTAGGCTATATGAAAAGGTCGGGAAGAACACTTAAGCAGCGATTGCAGGATTTGTCATACTTGCCCTCGTACATCAGCCGCGCACGCTATTTCCGTGGTCACGGTGTTCACTCGCCTTATGTATATAAGATTGTGCGTCAGGTCTTTATGCAGCGTAAGTTGTATGACCTTTCGAGCGATATTTATCCGCGTCTTAAGGCGTGTGATATCCCCGAGCGTCGCTGTGTGGAGATAGCAAATCTTATGACCGTGTGTAGTTACGATAGCTGGGTGATAGATTCGATGTCGCAAACACATCTTATAGTAACGACGTTGGATGTCGATTATACACATTTGGAGGAGTATGCTGCTTATGCCCGTAAGGTGGGTGCTACGCTCTGCATTATGAATCCTTATAACAACCGCGAACGTTGGGAGGTGTGTCAGCGAATTATTGACGAGCATCCCTCAACAACGGTGGATAATCGCACCTACCTGCTTGTTTTTAATAACCACTTGCCACGACAGCGCTTCTGCTTGTAGTGGCGTGAAACAACGAAGCGTATGAAAATTTATACTAAAACTGGAGATAAAGGTACTACGTCACTTATTGGTGGCGAGCGCGTTTCGAAGACAGACCTTCGTGTTGAGGCCTATGGCACTGTCGATGAGTTGACAGCCTTCTTGGCACTCTTGGCTGATACGTTGTGCCACGATGAGCGTTGTACGGCGGTAAATAGCATTGGTAGTGTTCTTAATGAGCGTATCGTTGATGAGCTACACCGTATAGAGTCGCAGTTGATGAGCGTCGCTGCGCTATTGGCCATTGGAAAGGGTGGCGAGGGTAAGGTTGCCCCTATCGCCGAGGAGCGCGTTGTGGAACTTGAGGAGGCCATCGACCGTATGCAGGCGGAGATTCCTGCCATTACGAAGTTTACCATTCCTGGAGGTCATCGTGCAGTGTCGTTGAGCCACGTATGCCGTACGATATGCCGCCGTGCGGAGCGCGCTGCGTTGCGTGCAGCAGAGATTACGGATGTCGATGAGTCGGTATTCCGCTATCTCAATCGCCTGTCTGACTATTTGTATAACCTTGGCCGATTGCTTACGGAGCGTCTGCGCGTGGAGGAGATACTGTGGATACCCTAAAAGGGTGATATTGAGCGATGGAGGGCTATAAAATTTTGCATTTCCGTTGGAGATAAAAAATATTTTTATACTTTTGTGCGCTCATTTCGCAAGAAATGCCGTTATGATATAAAATCTAAAACTTTAAAATATATTCACTATGTATTGGACATTAGAGCTTGCATCGAAGTTGGAGGATGCACCTTGGCCAGCAACTCGCGAGGAGTTGATTGACTATGCAGAGCGTTCAGGCGCGCCATTGGAGGTATTGGAGAATCTCCGTGAGATTGAGGATGAGGGTGATATCTACGAGTCTATCGAGGATATCTGGCCAGACTACCCAGCAAAGGATGATTTCTTCTTTAACGAGGAGGAGTACTAATGGTATTTTGTCGTTAAATACCTCAAAATACGACAATTAAAAACTTTCTAATGCGGCCTGCGGGTCGCATTTTTTATTGCTTTTCAGGCAAAAAAGTATGCTAAATCATAATAAACTTTCTAAAAACTTACTAAATTTGCACTATTCTCCTGAAAATATCGTAGTAACTATTAGCAAAGATGGGAAGGCAAAAGGCAAAATATCCAACTGGTTCGTTTATACTCAAGTATAAGAAGGCTGATAAAGATGCAGAGTTTCTGCAGTCGACCATCAATGAGGAGGTAATTAATAGGTTGTCGTTTGATTTCTTGCCTGCAGATAGATAGTTATTCGGTATTAATTATTCCCGCAGGTGATAATATCTTTTATTGACCGAGAGCGATACCAACCTCTCGATTTTCCTTCGAGATATGCTCGAAAAGTAGCGGTGCAAAACTTTTGGGTTACGCTGTAAAACAAATATTTTTAACATATATTGATTTACAACGACTTACGGACTAAAATTCGTAGGTCGTTTTTTGTTTTGCAAAACTTTTTCCGAGTAACTTTGTGTTAGAGGAAAGAAAAAAATAGCTCTCAAAACGCATTTTCTTGCCCTAAAATTTGGAAAATTCAAGGGGGGGGGTAAATTTGTAGGCGGAAATGTAAATGCCGTTAAAACGGCTAAAACGTGGTAATATAAACAAGTTAGTTAGGGTGAATAATATTAATTTTGAGTTTATGAATAGATTGTTTTTTATTTTGTCATTTGCATTGCTTTTTGCCTCGTGTAAGCGAGAAGAAAACCAACTGCCTGTTGTTGTAAACGATGACTTCAAAATCGAGGTGACGGAGCTAACGACAGCAACCATAAAAGCCACAATTACGCCCAAGGATAAGGATATGATATATGTGGCGCAAGTGGAGGCCATCAACGACATAGACTTAGATTGGAGGGTAAACACAACCTATGCTGATTCGGAGAGGGCTCTATTGAACATTGGCGTTATGGGCTATGTTGATTATGCAATCGATAATGATATCGATATTCTTGAGTTTATCACAGAGTACAATGTAGGTGGTAGGGGAGAGATTGTTCTTGAGCGTCAAGTAATGGAGCCTGGTCATAAGTTTGGTATTGTGGTCATCGGCATTGAGACATATACAAACAAGTGGGGAAGATTGAATGTTCGTACGGTAACACCTGTTTATTATGAGATTGTCGAAACCAAGACGGCACTTAATAAAGATATATCGTATGAAACTTCGGTGACTGTTGACTCAGTTATCGGCTCGGATATTCTGCTCGACGTGAAGCCCAATGGCTGGGATGGGGTATATTTCTGCAAACTCTATGAGCGCTATGAGGGATATGACACTTATGAGTATAAAGATATTTTCGATGCTACTCCCGACGAGATGTTTATGCACTACAAGGAGGAGTGGCATAGGACATTTATTGATTATGCCATATTTGAAGATATTGAGGGATTTAATGCAATGATGGCAACCTATAGCTTTTCTGGTAAACTTAATAATCACAGATTCCAGCTAAGGGCCAACAAGGGCTACTGCTTGGTGATATACGCTTTGGAGGTTGTAGATGGCCTGTTGCAGGTTGTGTCATATCCCCAATTTACACATTTCACCACCTCTATATATCAAAACTCGGATATTACATTCGATGTGGAGATTGGCGAGGTTAATAGCCGTAGAGTGGTATACGGAGTTACGCCATCAAGCGATATGGAGGGATACTGCTCTGTGGTGATGCCTGTAGCGGAGTATAATGACTGGGATGAGGAGTTATTAAAGCAGCGCATTGCTGACCAGTGTGTGAAAAATGGTGATGTCAAATTCGGCAATGCAGATTATGAAAACTACAGATTGCAGCCTGACACCGACTATTATATAGTATGTCTTGGTTGCCACGGCGAGGTTGCCACATCCGAGATGACAACGATTCCGTTTAGGACTGAGCCAGAGCGTGAGCCAGATAGTAAGATTGAGGGTGTAGAGGTATGCGGTCCGTTCAATGCCACTGCATTATACCGCTACGACCCCGTGAAGTATGCCGATTGCTACGACCTGGACTATGAATTCTATGACTATTGCGCCGTAGGTGTCGCTGTTTCCCTTAGCCAGGAGCCTCGTATGATATATGCGACATTCCTCTTTGAGGATCAAACGTGGGGTAAGAGCGATGAGGAGATTATCGATATGCTCCGAAACCACGAGTCTAACTCCTATAACCACTTCTATTTCTGGGTTAAGTACAACGCGAAGGGTCGCCTATATGCTTTGGTTATGGATGAGGATGGCGACATCGATTTCTATGCATCCCCCGAGGAGTATCTCTTCACGCGCGACAATGTGCTTACCTCCACAGAGGATGTAGCGCGCCTTGCCGAGATATACGACCAGGCATTAGCCTACTACGAAGGGGGTTATAATACTTCTCCAACTGCGGAGCAAGCACCCGAGGCAATGTGTCTAAATGCAATGTAAAAAATATGTGTCTATGAGAACTTTATATAATATACTATTCGCTGTATTGTGTGGCGTGTTAGTGGTGTCGTGCGTCAAAGACCCTGCATTTGAACCAACACCCACATCTAAACCCGTAAATAAAATCATCGGAAACGCCGATGGGGCCGTGAGCGGAGAGTTGATTATCTATGTCGATGATGCTACGGCCAATGCGTGGCACAACGCCTCGTCGCCCACGCGCGCGGGTGTCGTTGCAATGGATGCCGTAGCCGAGGAGCTGGGTGTAGAGAGTGTGCGCCCCGTCTTTAATATGGCGATAAACGCAGACAAAAAGCGTGAGCGAGGTATGCACCGTTGGTTTGTCGTTGAGTTTGCGGAGGATACTCCCGTTGAGAGCGTAGCCCAGCGTTATGCTGCTATGGAGGAGGTGGAGCGCGTGGAGTATGCATCGGCATTTGTACGCCCCGAGGTAAATGTCGTGCCTGTGAATGAGGTTGCTGCAACACGCTCGGAGAGTGGGCCTTTCAACGACCCTATGCTCCCTCTGCAGTGGGGATTGCACAACGAGGGTAGTAGCGAGATATTTAGCACCGCTTATGCGGGTGCGGATATCAACGCATACGAGGCGTGGAAATATGCTACGGGAAATCCCAAGGTCGTAGTGGCGGTTGTTGACGAGGGCGTTAAATACACTCATCCCGACCTTGCAGCCAATATGTGGACTAACACAGCGGAGTTGAATGGTGCTGAGGGTGTTGATGACGATGGCAATGGATATGTCGATGATATTTACGGACTAAACACCATTGAGCAAAATGGCAATATATCGTGGGATAATATCCGATATGACTCCGAGGGCAACTATACTGGTGATGTCGGCCACGGTACGCACGTTGCGGGTATCATCGCAGCAGTAAATAACAATGGCGAGGGCATATCAAGCATATCAGGAGGCTCGGGCAATGGCGACGGCGTGCGCATTATGTCTGTGCAGATATTTCAGGAGAACACTGGCGTTGCTAATGAGAGAATAGCAGCGGGCATAGAGTATGCAGCAGATATGGGCGCTGCAATATTGCAATGCTCGTGGGGTCAGCCAGTTATGTGGATTAGCGATGGAGGATATGAGAAGAATACAGGCTCTATATATATTGCTGCTATCAAGTATTTTGTTGAGTGCAGCGACAACGAGGTTATGGATGGCGGTGTGGCAATATTTGCTGCGGGCAACGAGGGTCTTAACTATACGAGCTACCCAGGTGCGTATAACCAATTTATATCGGTAGCTGCCTATGCCCCAGATGGTCTGCCTACGGGATATACAAACTACCACTACGGATGTAATATCGCAGCTCCAGGTGGCGACTTTGAGTATGTCGATGGCGTGTTAAACCCTAATGGCGCGATACTCTCCACCGTTCCAAGCGAGACGCCCGATCCATATAACAATGGTAAGACCTTCTATGGCTCGGACTACGCCTATATGACGGGAACATCTATGGCGTGCCCTTATGTCTCGGGCGTTGCTGCCTTGGCACTATCCTCGGCCGTAGACCACGGCATACGCCTCACGAATGACGACCTCTACGACATCATCTGCTCGTCGGTAAGTGATATTGACCATCGTCTCTATGGCTCGAAAACGGTCTACACCTATAGTGGCAAGGTGTCGGAGATAGTGTTGGATGACTATCGTGGTAAGATGGGTATCGGTATGGTAGACGCTCTATATGCAGTATCAGGTATGCAGGGCTTAAAGAGAATTGCAGCATCACTCAACACAGCTACCTATATCAATATCAACGAGACCATCAGCGACGGCAAGCTCGGCATTAAGATTCTCGACTTTGAGATAGATGAGGATACGCTAAAGCGCCTCGGCATAGATAAGGTTGGCCGCTTTGGAGAACACGAAATTTATTTCGTCTGCCGGAAACCAGGCGTCGGCAGGATAAAACTGCGTTACTATGCTGGTTGTCCGCCGGAGGATCGTGGTCCCGATATGAGTGGTAAGATAGTGACGAAGGAGTATCTCATCATCGCCCGCGAGAACAACGACCGCGGTGGCTGGTTGTAGACGATATATTACACCTTCAGCATATTAAAAATACAGAAGCATAACAAACTAAAACTTATACAACAATGAAAAACTTAATTTACAACTCTCTGCTATGCTCACTTATTATGGGTGTGGTAGTTCTGTTTGTTGGCTGCGACAAGTCGGCAGGTGACGAGGCAACCAAGCTGGGTGTGAAGATTGCTATTGAGTCAACGACCGACTCGTCAATCTCGTTTCAGATTGAG
>JAEIGA010008424.1_pt1 | contig 15625 bp, 25 predicted proteins | sample 9270691 | NCBI WGS metagenome assembly JAEIGA01 (sample SAMN17057246, study PRJNA624740) | gut metagenome | biome: biome; isolation source: fecal sample | host: Bos grunniens | place: China: Xizang | collected 2019
CGACAAATAAAAATGAAGTTTGGCTTAAAAGATAGGAGGAATTTCAGATGAGCAGACTTGGTAATGCAATTCAAAAGGTGAACGCGGCAAGCGGACTTACAAGCGGACGCACGAAAATTAAGACGGACGACCTTATTGCGACGTACCCCAACGGCGTACACATTACCGCAATTTCTAAAAACAACTACAACGGTTCGAGCTACTACGCCTACACTTTTGTCGAAGATCCCACAAAATTTTTCACGGGCGGCACGGTAGTAACCGAAAAGACAGATCAGTTGCTCGACGATTACGACGGGGACTTGGCAGAACTTAATGCCGACTTGCAAAAGGAATATCTCAAGGCGATTCTGTCAAAAAAACGCGGCAAGAATAACCGCGAATATACCAACGTTGCCTTTCTTGGTACTGTTCCCGCGTCGAAGTTTAATACCTACACTGACGAAAACGGCAACACTATTGACGCCGAAACGGGAGAAGTTATCGTTGTGGATGGCGTAGAAATCGAAAAGGACGGGCAACAGCGCCTTTTTAGCAATGACAGCAAAGAAGAAGTCCCTTTTTAAGAAACAATTTCCAAAACGGTAAGACGCATTTCACGGTTTCGCGACACTGCCGCAGAGGGTTGAAATAGATTAAAGAGTTAAACAGGCGCGGTAAGCGTTTAAGAAAGCGGACGCCCCTGCCGCGCTTGATTTAACCTGTGTAGAAAGGGGATTTTTATGAGCAAGAAGATTTTAATGACGCGTATGAACGCTGAATGTATCGCGAGCATACCAAAAATTGATATCAATGTTGACGGCGCTGACGTTTTTGTTACGGGACAGAACGGCTCGGGAAAATCGACAATCCGCAAGGCAATAATGTGGGTTTTGGCAGGTAACACTTCCGACGGCGAAAAGCTTATCCCTTATGACAGTTCGGGCTTGCCGTTTGTGGAAATTGAACTTACAGACGGTGAGATGTGCACCAAAATTTCAAAAGAGATTGTGGAAACGACAAAAGGCGGCAAATTGGCACGGTCGGTAAAGTGCTGTCTTGCGGGAATGCCTGTTACGCAGAAAGATTTAAACAGTTTTTTTGAACAGTACGTACCGATTAGCGCGTTGCCGTTGCTTTTAAACCCGTTTGAATTTTTCAAGCTTAACACGGAGACACGGCGCGAAATGTTGACGGCGCTTTTTGGCAACGTGACTGATGAACAGGTTTTAGCAAGTGACGAATCTTTATCTGAACTTGACCTTGAAAATTATCCGCGTGTTAAAGACTGCATTAAGAAGTTGAAAAATGAACATCAAGACATACCGGTAAAAATCGACACGCTTACGCGCCAGATTAAAGACGTTGAAGATATCGGCGGGTTGGAAGATGCAATAATTGCTTTGAAAGAGCGTAAGAAAAAGGTTGAAAAGGCGCTTGCCGGTTGGACTGAAAGGGTTAAATTGTGGCGTGAAAGTCAAAAGAATTTGTCGGACGCCAATGTTAAGTTGCACCGTATGCAGAATGACGCTGAAAATTTGCGTGACAAAATTCAGACTTGCGATCGCCGAATCATTGAACTTCGTGAGCAGTACAAACAGCTGAGAGATAGCGGCGTATGTCCTACTTGCGGTCAAAAAGTTTCTTCGGAAAGCGCCACAAAATCCAAAGAAAAAATTGTTGAAGCAGGCGTTAAGACTAAAACCGAACTTGAAAAGTTGAAACATACATTGGCGACGGTTGAAGGCAACATTACTGACTTGCAGAGCAAAATTGAAAAATTAATCGCGGCATCACCTGTAAGCAATGATTATGACGAATTTAACCGCTTGCTTAATCAACGTGACACTTTGCAAGCCGAAATTACGGCACGAGACAAAAAAATAGCGGCGGTTGAATATCAGCTTAAGCTTAATGCCGAGAATCAGCAACAAATTGACGCATTGGCGGTACGTGAAAAGGAAGTCGGTAAAAAAATAACGGCGTACGAAAAACAGATTGCGCTTTATGAAAAGTTCGTGGCACGCAAGGCGGAGATGATATCAGACGCGATAAATTCACATTTTCGGTACGTCAACTTTAAGATGTTCGAAATGGCAAAAAGCGGCGAAATCAAAAACGCCTGTACCGCGACAATGGGCGGCGTACCGTACGAACTCCTTTCCAAAGGTGAAAAGATGAAGGCGGCGTTAGACGTTTTGAACGCATTGCAAGGTTACTACGACGTTGAATTTCCGCTGATAATCGACGACGCCGAAAGCTACACGTCCAATTCAATCACGGATATTACGGAAAATCAAAAATTTATTTTGCAGGTAGCCGAAGGGCAGGAACTTAAAATTGTGCTTGCAGAGGAGAAAGGAGCGCGGACAGCGTGAGTTATTGGAACGTTGAAAACCCTGCGCACGCATTGGCGAGCATTTACGGTAATCGCTGGTTGAGTGTCGGGCGGCATTACGAAGACGAAGACCAGATAGATTTTTACGATGTCAATCTGAAAATCGACGCGCACGGCTTGACGCTGGAAGAAACCAACCGCCTTTGTGGCGAGCTTGACGATATCGCGCTTTACCGTTGCAGGAACGATTGGGAACACGGCTACACAGGCAAATTGAAGCTGAAATGCGTCGAAACGGACGACGACGACGAATACTATCACGTCTTCACGCTGAAAGGTTCGGTAGCAGAGGAAATTTACGACGAAATTTACAACGTGCTTGATAAATTTTCAGGCAAAATTAAGGTGATAGAAAAATTAAGGTGATAAAAAAATGACAGTTGATCTTTGTGACAAGCCGTTTATCGAAGAATTGCTGGAAAAAGCGCACTTGCAGGCGGCGATAAAAGAAGACGCGGCTAAACACAAACGCGCCACGCGAATGATAATTGAATCAGACTACATAAATCATATGGCGGGCGGCAATTGGCATAAGCTCTTAGAAATGTTTAGTGTCGGAAGTCAAAAGCGTATGACCGAAATAGAAAATCAAGAGCAGTACGACGTCATTTTTAAAGATTTTTATGATTTATGTTGTATAGCAAACACCTTTATAGACGATATGAGAATTTACTGCAAGCTGGTTGACGATCGCATAAAGGAAATAATCACTTGCGAATTTGTTTGTCCCTGTTGCGGGAGAGAAATAAATGATGAATTTGTCGACAATTTACGCCGTGACCGCGATTACCGAGAAGACCTTGTTAATTTTTACACTGATTTTAGGGAATTGCTTTATTTAAAGCTTAAGGCATTACGGCAACTTGCCAAAGAAAAAAAATATGATCAGCGTAACTGGCAAAAGGATTTAAAGCCTACTATGGGTTCACGGGCGCGTGTTGAAGAAATTGAAGGTGAAAAAACCGCTGTCCAAAAAGCACTTGAAAAAAATGCGGCACGTCGTAAGGCAGGATTTAAATTTTGGGGTGAATGAATTGGAAATAAAGGTGCTGTCCAGCGGTTCGCGTGACGGAAATTGTACTTGGTTTAAAACGTCCGACGGCTTGAATATCCTGCTTGATGTAGGGATAAATTTTAAAAAATTGTCAAAACGTCTTAACGGCGTCCTGCCTGACTTCGCGCTTATCACGCACGAACATAGAGACCACGCCAATATGTCATCAATCTTGACGTTGCTTGAACGCGGTACAAAAGTCATTATGACGCGCGGCACAAAGGCGGCATTAGGGCTTGAAGATAGTCACAATTTGATAAAAGTTGACGCTGAAACGGGCGGCAATATAAAGGTGTTTCCGGCGATACACGACGCGGCAGAGCCTGTTTCATTTTGCTTAGACGTTGACGGCGAAAGGATTTATTACATAACCGACACGCAGAAAATAACCTTCCCAATTATTGGGGGGACGCGGTTAATTGTCGAGGCTAATCACTCGGCGTCAAAATTGGCATTAAGCCGAATAGACGATTGGCGCAAAGAAAGAATCAGGAACACGCACCTTTCAGTTGAAAATCTGATTCGGACGCTTAAGGTTACAGATCTGTCTAAATGCCGCGAAATCCATTTGATTCACGTGAGCTCCGAAAACGGCAACGGCGCGGAGTTCGCATTGGATTTAAAGCCGATAATCGGAGACATACCAATTTATATTGAGGAGTGAAGAGTATGTGGGTTATCACAGAAAAAGGAGACGCGCGAAATTTGGCGCAGGCGTACAAGATTGGATTTGCCAATCATAACGGCGTCGTGAAAGTCTTTGCTACATTTCCGATTTGCACTGACAAAAATGTAGCAGATCCCGCCTTTGTTAAATCGGCGGTAATTAAAACTTTCGACGACGAGAAGGACGCGCGCGCGTATATTGGCGACATTGTTGCGACAATGAATATTTCAAAAAAGCCTAATACTAATGTTGACTATGTTTCAGACATTAAATTCAACGAAGACGGCACGGTTGACACGTTTTATAACAACGAACGAATACCTATCCGTCAAATTGTTTGTGCCGATATTGTTATGGAGTGAAAGGAGATTATGAAAAATGGCAATGAAGATTGACGAGCTTGTCAAGTACAGCTGGAAAGGACAGCGCGTCTTGACTACAAAACAGCTTGCAGGCGCTTATTGCTTTGCCCCAAATACACTTTTTCACCGCGCCGAAGCTTTTAACAAAGGCGAACATTACTTTATTTTGCAAGGTTCGGAGCTTAAGGAGTTTAAAGCCATTTATCCCAGCGCAAACGTCGCCAGTATGTTACGTCTTTGGACGAAACGCGGCGCAAAACTTCAGGCAGAAATCAGAAACGATCCTGCACTTTTGGACGCCTACAAATGGCTTGAAGAAAACTATTTCGACGTTGCAGACACGCCTGCCGATACAGCGCCTATAGCGGAAATTCCCGCTGACACTGCCGACACTGCTTTACAGATTTTTCAAAACGAAGAATTTGGCACGGTACGCACATTAGGTGATTGGGAAAATCCTAAATTCTGTCTTGCCGATGTCTGCAGGATTTTGGAACTTCCGCAAGTTGCGAAGGTAGTTCAGCGTCTCGATAAGGAGGTGCTTACTACGCACCCCCTTAAAACTGCAGGCGGAACGCAGAATTTTTACTTTGTCAATGAAGACGGCTTGTACGACGTGATTCTTGATAGCCGTAAACCTTCGGCAAAGAAATTCCGCAAATGGATAACGTCCGAAGTCCTGCCCACTCTTAGAAAAACTGGTGAATATAAAATCAATCCTGCCTCCGCCTCTGCGCCTATTGAAAATACTCCTTCTGAAATGATTTTGGAAGTTGGAGCTACGCGCGACGCAATAAAAAACGTTTTCGGCGTTGCCGCCTTGAAAGAGGGTATAGCCCTTGCAAAGGCAATCGACCTGGTAGGCAAGCATTACAACACCGATTTATCAGAGCTTAACACCTTCCTTCCGCCTGCAACACATAAAGTAGGACACCTTACACCAACAGATATAGGTAACAAACTCGGCATTTCGGCTCAGGCAGTCAATGCAAAATTGAAGGATATCGGCTTGCAATACAAAGACGGTAAAGGAAATTGGATTTTGACGGACGCGGGTATTTATTACGGCGAGATGATGCCTTGCGTAAACAAATACAGCGGGCATACCGGCTACTATCCTTTGTGGAATGATTCAGTATTGAACCTGCTTTACGATCAGACGCGTTTGTTTTAATCAGGCGATTAGAAAATGAGGAGTAGTAATTATGCAATTTAAAAAGTATCAGCACGTCGAGCGGCTCGGTACAGTCGAAACCGACGGCATTTTAAACGGCAACGTCTACATTTTCCCTAAACTTGACGGCACTAATACAAGCCTTTATCTCAATGACAAAGGCGAAGTTGAAGTTGCAAGCCGTAACCGCGTTGTAACGCCGGAACACGATAACGCCGGAGCTTATGCCGTACTTCACAATCAAAAAAAGTTCAAGCGCTTTTTTGAGGAGTTCCCTAATTGGCGTCTGTATGGAGAGTGGCTTGTACCGCATACCGTCCGCAATTACCGCGACGACGCTTGGCGCAAATTTTATGTATTCGACGTGGTAGACGAAAACGACAAGTATATTGACTATTACAATTATGCATCTGATTTATTGCGTTACGGTATACATTATATACCGCTCATAATAACGCTAGAATCACCGACGGTTGAAGAAGTGGACGAATGGAAAGACCAGTGCGACTTTTTAACTAAAGAAGGCACTTTCGGCGAAGGCATCGTCATTAAAAATTATGACTTTGTCAACAAGTACGGTCGGACGACGTGGGCTAAAATTGTTCGCTCCGAAGCACGCACGGCAATTAAACTTCATAAGCCGATACAAGGTAATTGCATAGAAGCTGACATAGTGGACGCCTTTGTAACATCTCCATTTGTCGAAAAAGAATTTGCCAAAATTGTAAACGATAACGGCGGACGTTTTGAAAATAAGCTTATAAATAGATTTTTGGGCGTCCTGTGGTACACCTTCATTACAGAAGAAATGTTCAATATCCTGCGCAAATTTAAAAACGTAACCATTGATTTTAAAATGTTGCACGATCTGACTATTAAAAGAGTCAAAGACATTAAAGCCGATATTTTTAATTGATGAAGTTAAGCATACCGATAGACACCATACCGCAGGGACGTCCGCGTTTTTATCACGGTATAGCGATAGATCCGCCGAAGTCAAGGCAATTCAAAAAAGACCTTGCTTTAATGGTAAATTCGCTTGCTGAATCAGCGTTTTACACAGGCGAGATTAGCTTAAAAATTGACATTTACCGGAACAAAAAAAGTGTGACATCCCGTCGATATGGCGATATAGACAATTTAGCAAAGGCAATTCTTGACGGGTTGAACGGCGTGATGTGGCAAGATGATTCTCAGATAACACATTTGCAAGTAACGAAAAATCTTGCCAAAACGCCGCGCATTGAAATTGACATTGAGGAGCTAAACAATGCAAATTGAAATGGACGTATTGGCAAAGTTCGCGAAGTTGCCGCCTATATTCAGTGCGCGTCTGTACTTTGATATCAAGCAGGCAATTCACGAATACGACAGCTTTAAATCCTACATTGTCAGACATTTAGAATATTACGGCGAAGACGCTTATAAAAATCCCGACGCGTACCGCGAGGTTATGTACGACGTTATGAACGACAAATTACCGCAGTCAACAGAAGAGCGTCTTTTGGCAGTGATAGCAAAGTTGAAGGAGGAGTGGGCAAATGAGCAATAAGCTTAAGAAGGCATTGGCGGCATTGGCGCTGATAGTGTTCGGCGCGGCAACGACGAGCATTAATTTCAACGACGAAAAAGGAGAAATTCACGTCGAAAATTACAAGGTACGTTCCGGCGACACTTTGTGGGACGTGGCACGCTACTACCGCGACTTGGACGACCGTAACCTTTACATTTTTGAGTATATAGACGAGTTGCGCGAAAATAACACGTGGCTGATTGAACGTCATAACCAGTTACAGCCCAATGACTTGATTAACGTCATTTATTACAAAAAAAAGTCCGCATAGCGGAACAAAAAAAAGCAAAAAATATTATATCACAAGCAAAGTTAAAATAGGGCGGTAGGATAAAATTTCTGCCGCCTTCGGAGGTGAATCAAGTGTGCTTTTTGGAAGAAGGGCAAAATTCGTGATTGGCGTCGTACCAAATAACTTGAAATTCTGCACCGTCTAACAAACCTATTAGGCGCGTCTTATTGTTCAGAGCAAAAGAAAATAATTTGTCGACTTTATCTTCTAAATGTTTAACTTTAATACTTTTTACAGCATCTTTAGACAGATTATCTAACTCTTTCAAATAATGATGCTTAGATTTATTGGTATCGTGTGTTTGATTGTTAATTTCGTGGCGCGTCATATTTGAATAAGCAAGCATTTTATCAACGAAGTCAGCGGCGGCGAAGTCTTTTGAAAGTGGATTAAATGCGAATTTACCTTCTCTGTCAACGTTGCGAAAAGTCCATATGATAAAAGAATCTTCGGCAGGAAGTTTATCGGGTCGTGAAACAGGACGCTTTAATGGGGGATTTTTTCTTGCGAGTTTTTTACTCATAAATCAAGCTCCCATAATAAGCCCCCATACTCTCAAGAGGGATAACTTCTTCCGAATAGGCATCTTTCGGCAAATTGCCGCGAGCCTTTACCCACGGGATTTCAATGTGTGTAAGTTCGCTGAGATAATAAGGTTCAAGCCCGCCGTATTCTTGCAAAACGGTATTGACTGATTCAATTTCATCAGCGTTAAGTGTAGAAGAATCACCTTGCGACAATTCCGTTGCGTCAATCATAAACTTTCCCTTATGCGCGGCAAAAAGTTCAGGGCAAACAGGACCGTTACGCCAAGCTTGAAAATCTTCTTTGAAAAGCGGTTTTTCAGTCCAAGTGTAATGCCAAGCTTGCGAGTAGTAGCAAAGTTTTTGCAACTTCCAAGTACTCATACGTCCGCGCTTTTCCAAAATGTATTTTGCAACATCGAAAACGCTAACCATAAAAATCAGTCCCTTCAAATTTATAAAATATTTTTAAATTATATCCAAGTGTCAAGGTTTTAAACAATATTTTCTTCATTGACCACAATTTAACAGTTTTGTATTAGGAGGTGAAAGTTTTGAAAGAAACAGATATCTTGACAAAAAACATTTTGCACACAAAGTGGCTTGAACACAAAAACGACGGCGTCAGAGCCGACTTTGGCGGTATGTATTTAAAAGGCGAAAAATTTAACATTTGGGCAAATACAAATTTTAAAAAAGCCTTTTTTGTTCAATCAAATTTAGAATCTGCGGACTTTAGAGGTGTCAACTTAAAAGGAGCATATTTTACGAGGTCAAACTTGAGCGGTGCAGAATTTAGAGGCGCTAATTTGCAAGACGCCGATTTTGAAGGAGCAAGTTTGTTTGGTGCAAATTTAAGCGACGCCAATTTGAAAGACATAAAAGTAAATTTATGCACAATCGGCTATTTCCTTGCCTGCCCGTCCGAAGGAGCTTTTACGGCGTTCAAAAAGGCAGGCGGCTATATCGTGGTTTTGGAAGTTCCTGCCGACGCGAGGCGGTCTTCCGCCACAACGTACAAATGCCGTTGTGATAAAGCTAAAGTTTTGCGAATTGAAAAACTTGACGGCACGCCTGCCGACGTTACCAGCGTTGCAAGCCGTTATGACTGTGATTTTGTTTATACCGTAGGCGAAACGGTTTCTGTTAAAAATTTTGATGAAAATCGCTGGAATGAATGCAGTACGGGTATTCATTTTTTCATTGACCGTGAATTGGCGGTTTTGTATTAGGAGGTGAAAAGTATGAAAAGCATACCAATAAAATTTCGCGGCAAAGACGTTGTATCAGCTGAAATTTACCCCTGCGTCCACTTAAAATGTTATCGCTTGATTAAGGAGAAAACTAATGAGTAAAATTGCGGTTATTGACGCCGATTTAATTGGACGCCGCCGCCACAATTTCCCTAACTTAACTTGTATGAAAATCAGCGGCTATCACAAAAACTTAGGCGACGATGTCACCTTGAAATTGGATTATGACGACTTGGGCATTTTCGACAAAGTTTATATAGCCAAAGTTTTTACCGACACGTACTTTCCCGACGGCGGCTTATTTGGCAAGATAACAGATCTTCCTAACGTCGAAATTGGCGGCACGGGATTTTACTACGACAAGTCAAAACCACTTCCGCTTGACATTGAACATACCAAGCCCGACTACCACCTTTATGACAAGTGGATTTCGATTGCACCCAGCGACACTAAGCTTAAATATTACAAGGATTATTCAATCGGATTTTTGACGCGAGGTTGTTTCCGACACTGCCCTTTCTGCGTTAATCGGCAGTCAAGTAAAGTTTATGCCAATTCTCCGCTTTTTGAGTTTTTGGACACGACACGAAAGAAAATTTGTTTGCTTGATGATAATTTCTTCGGTTATGCCGATTGGGAGATTTTGCTCCGTCACTTGATAAAAAGCGATTATCCGTTTCAATTCAAACAGGGTTTAGATGTACGATTGCTTGACGACAAAAAAGCGGAGTTGCTTTTTAAGGCTAGGTACGACGGAGATTATATTTTTGCCTTTGACGATTGGCACGACGCCGAGATTATTTTTGAAAAATTAAAGCTGATTCGCAAGCATTACAAGGTACGGCGCAAAGTTAAATTTTACGTCCTTTGTGCTTATGACCGCTCAGGCAAATATGATAAAGAATTTTGGAAGTGGGATTTAAACACGACCTGCCGCCGAATAAATTTGCTTAGAAGATTTGACTGTCTAGTTTATGTAATGCGGTTTGAAAAATACCGCGAATCGCCGTACAAGCAAATTTATAACAATTTAGCCGCCTATGCTAATCAGCCGCAGTTTTGGGCTGTAATGCCTTTTGGCGAGTTCGCAGAGGCGCGTAATAAAAACGTCGACAGTTACACTTATGAATTAGAGAGAGTTTTACTTTCGGAGGTTGTTTAAATGAGTTACAAAACCGTAAACGGTATTTTACCCTTGCCGGTGAAGAAAAATAAATTCGGCGAGCGTGTAGCCGATATCAGCTCTGAAAAATACTACCGTCAAGTCACGGAAGAAGTAATGGAAGCTTATGGCGCGTCGATTATCGCCGATATCAAAAAAATTATGTCAGATGAAGGCTGTGGGCAGTGCGCCGAATATGTAGGCGAAGACAACGAGGCGGAAGAATTGGCAGACATTATCACGTGCTGTATCACGCGCCTTGAAATTCTCGGCTATGACGAAGAAGAGCGGCAGGAATTGTATAAAGCCGTAAATGAAAAAAACCGCAAACGCGGCTATTTGGAGGAGTAGAAATGAAATTTAGCTGTGCAAAAAAAGACCTTCTTGCGACGTTGTCGACAGTGTCGAAGGCATTGGCAGTAAAGCCTATGACGCCTATTTTGGCGGGATTTTATCTCAAAGTTTATATGGATATTTTGGAAGTGCAAGCCAATAATTATTCGCTCGGTATGGCGGGACAGCTTAACGTCAATCAGCAAGACGACGGCGGCGAAATTGTAGTTATCGGCAAGAAGTTTTTGGACGTGGTAAAGGCAATGCCCGACGACGTGATTTTAATTTCACAAAATGGCAATTACCTTGAAATTTGCTCAGGCAGATCTAATTATTCTGTTGCCACTCTTAACACTGATGATTTTCCGAAAACAAAAGAGCCCGACACTGCCGATAACTTTAAAATCAATGCATCGGCATTAAAAGCCGCAATAAATCGCACAGTATTTGCCTGTTCAAAAGACGACGGTCACCTGCTTTATACGGGCTGTCTTTTCGATATAGGAGACAACAAAGTAACGATAGCGGCAACAGATATGCACCGCCTCGCCGTAGTCAAAGATACATTTTTAAATGCTCCTGCGCCGTTAAAAATCGTTATACCCGCCGACGCCCTTCAGTCCATAGCTAACCTTTTGCCGGACGAAGACACGGAAATTGATATTTGTTATACCAAAAAGCATATATCGTTTTCGGTAAACGACATTTTTGTAAGGGCACGTTTGCTTGAAGGAAAATTCCCCGACTACAACAGGGTTATTCCTGCAGAAACAAGCATTACCGCCGAATTTATGACAAAGGAGATTAAAGCCGCTGTCGATAGGATTGGAATAATAGCAAAAGACGCGGATGATAAAAAAATCCATTTTGCGTTTTCATCTGACGGCTTGAAAATGTCGGCATACGGGGTAGGTGAAGGAGAAGAATTTATATCGGCAAACGTCGAAGGCGGAGACTTGGAAATTGCCTTCAACTATCAATATGTCACCGACGCCTTGAAAAATTTTAAATCTGACAGTTGCAAAATTTCTTTGAACGGCGCTTACGATCCTGCGATTATTCGCGAAATTGGCAACGATAATTACATTTACGTATTGACGCCGCTCCGCGCGTAGGAGATGGTTTGATGAAGCAAATGAGATTTTCGCTCGAAGATTTAACCCGTCTTCAAAAATTGCCGCTTAACGCCAAAATAGATTTAAGCAAATTGCGTATTGTAGAGTGGTATGAATATTGGAACGGCAAGGTTTATGTATCCTTTTCAGGCGGAAAAGACAGCACTGTACTTTTGAAGTTGGTTCGCAAGCTGTATCCTGACGTTCCTGCGGTTTACGTTGACACGCGCCTTGACTACCCTGAAGTACGCGATCACGTCAAAAATACAGACAATGTCATTTGGCTTAAACCTGAAATGGATTTCCGCACGGTTATTGAAAATTATGGGTTTTGTTATCCCAGCAAAGATGTAGCAAAGTGTGTTGATAGTTATCGGCGCGGGCATAAGTGGGCAATTAACGGGTTTGACGGCAAACTTGTTACGGGTGATTTATCGCCGTACAGAGAGCGGTTTAATCGTTGGAAATGGCTTGTGGATGTCGACGCCAAGATTAGCGCACAATGTTGTGTAGTTATGAAGGAGAATCCCATAAAAAAATTTGAACGGCAGGAAGGGTTAAAAGCTTTCGTAGGACTTTTGGCGGCTGAATCTTATCGGCGGACATATGCTTGGTTAAAGACAGGGTGCAATGCTTTTGACAGCACACGACCTTCATCAAAACCTTTGGCATTTTGGACGGAGCAAGACATTTTGAGATATATTGCCGACAATGACATTGATATCCCGTCTGTTTATGGATCTGTTATCGGCGACAAAAATGGCAGACTGATAACTACCGGCGAATCCCGTACCGGATGTATCTTTTGCCCAGTAGGCGCACATCTCAGGAAGGTTAATAAATTTCACCGGCTAAAAGAATCGCACCCACAGCTGTACAAATACTGTATGAACGAATTAGGGCTTGATGATTTTTTAACAAAGGTAGGTGTACCGCATTGACAGTTCGAATAAGCGCTTTTGCTGACTGTGACAGCGAATCAGCGGTAATACGCGTGCCGTATAAACTGCTTGCCGATATGGTCAAAAACTGCCCGCCGTCCGATGACTTGTCGGAGTTAAAAGAATGGTTGATGAGATTGCATAGCGCAAAATTAATCAAGCTTTTAAAAAAGGAAGAAATTCAATGAAATTTAAAATTAACGGCGTCTTGGTGCAAGGTATGGATATGGATATCACGGAGCAGGACGCCAAAAAATATGTCGACTACGTCATTGAAAACGCCAAATGCGACGATCCGCTGGAAAGTGTCGAAATTACACTCTGCGATGACGACAAGGTAGATGTCAACTACCAATTTCACGGTGAAAAATTTGAACGCATTCGCAGAATTACAGGTGAAAGGATTGCCGTCTGCAGTCAAGCCGTTTGAAGATTGCAGATTATGAGCGCGGTGAAAAACTGGAAAATCTCAAGTAGACAATCAGAGGTGAAGGCTGTCAAAAAGGTACGTTTTTGACAAGTTGGGTATAGCACATTATCAAAAAGGTATGTTTTTGACAGTCAGCCGCAACGCATAGGTGGTGAAATAATCTGCCCACGAGACCGCGCCACGCACGGCGTAAAGCGTGAAAAGATATGCTGAACTGCAGGGCGACTTGCAGAAGTGCAAGATAAAAAGCTTGCACGGTAACAAAATTGTATCTTACTGGCGACGTGACAAGCTGGAATGACGCCAAGCGGTCGGAAGAAAAGGAGCGCGTCAAGCACGGTACCGACAATTACCAAGATTGGTTTACTTCTTCCGGCAGAAAGATGTTAGAGAAATGAAGAAAAAATTTATCACAATCCCCGACGCGCCTAACTACGAAATCAACATTCAAGGCGAAGTGCGCAATAAGACAACGGGAAAATTTTTAAAAATTGTCAACAATATAGTCAATCTTAAACTTTCCGACGGCAGAAACACTCAAAGAAGAGTACCGCGTGTGCTCAGTGCACTTTTTAACCTGCCGTACAAAGAAGACGAATGGCAACCTGTACCTTCGCTTGATTACAAATACGAAGTGACAATAAGCGGTCTGCTCCGCAAAACCAAAACTAAACACTTAATGACGCCCGATAAGAAAGGGCTTTATAGAGTTTTTGTCAACGGCAAGATAAAGCACATTGCAGTAAGTAATTTACTTTGGGAAGTTCACGGTATTCTGCCGCCGCCAAATCTCTCGCACCCTATTCCGGTTAAAATTGAACGTGGAAATATACGACAATATTTTCCAACTTTTGCCGCCGCCGCTAAATTTCTTGCGCCTAAAGTATTTTTCACTGAAGGCACATTAGTATCGTACCATTTTAGAAAACGTCAAACCGAAATTGGCGGCTGGAAAATCACCTATCATCCGCCGGAAGATTTATCGCAGGTAGAATCGAACTACACGAACATAATCAGAAAGAAGAATCGCTAATGACGGAAATTTTTAATATTGGCGTCAACATCTTAGTCATTTTGTGGACGTGTCACCTTGCGATGATTATCTTGTCGATAGCTTACGGCATTTACTGCGCCGTCGCTCAGAAAGACCCGTTTGAAATTTTGCCCCGTTCCGGCATTGTGGAGACTTTCATTAAAGGCGTGTACAACTTGACACTGTTGTTGCTGACTGTTTTAACGGTAATTAGTTGGATTAATTATTTAGGCGGGTGAAATTATGCAGGAATGGTTTAATCTTGGTGTAGATGCCGTTATAGTGCTGTGGGGGCTCAAGTGGCTGTTGATGATAGCGTTTGCACTTGTAAGCATTATCGGCAGTGCTTTTTGCAAGAGCCCTTTTGAGTTCAATGGATTTATGGACAGGTTATTCCCGCCCATAGAAAAGTTAGAAAAATTTTTGATATCAATAGCGATGATAATTTTGACAGCGTTGGTAGTAATGCGCGCAATAATGTATTTTAGTTGAACAAGGGGTAGCAAGATGACGTCCGATGAATTGAACGAAGTGCGGAACATAAGAGCCGCTTTAAGTGACGCTGAAAAAGTATTGGAAGTATGGCGTCGTGCAGAGGCGTTAAAAATACCGACGCGGGACGGGTTGCCTAAGTCGCACTCCGTAGATTCGCGGGTAGAAAGACTTGCCGTTAAGGTTACGGACGCTGAACGCAGGGTAGAAGATTTAAAAAAGCAACTTGCCGAAGCAATACCGCGACTTGAAGAAAAAATTTGCGCGGCGGTACAGGATTCGGCGGAAAGAATATTGTTGATTTTTCGTTATGTGGACGGTATGTATTTTCGTGACATAGGCTTTTTAATGGGTTATTCGGAAGCACACGTTTATTATTTACACCGAATCGCGTGCGAAAAATTAATAGTTGATTATAGTTCGTTTTAGTTGCATAATAGATAGATAATGTGCTAGTATGTAGCATACAATCTATATGCTCAGTAGATTGTATCTCCTTTCTGAGCTGACAGCTCGATAAACTTTGTGTCGCCCATTGAACGGCGGCTTTTTTGCTTGGAGGAAAAATGAAAACGTCGAAAGATTTTCAGATGATACCGACGGACAAGTTAGTACCGTACGCGAACAATGCTCGGAAACATTCAGCGGTACAAGTCAATAAACTGCGTGCATCACTGCGTGAATTTGGTTTTATCAATCCCGTTATCATAGACAAAGATTTTGGGATAATCGCAGGACACGGACGCGTTATGGCGGCACAGGCAGAGGGTATAGCTGAAGTTCCTTGCGTGTTGGTAGACCACTTGACCGAAGCGCAGAAAAAGGCTTATATCATAGCCGATA
>JAEIGA010008425.1_pt1 | contig 15625 bp, 29 predicted proteins | sample 9270691 | NCBI WGS metagenome assembly JAEIGA01 (sample SAMN17057246, study PRJNA624740) | gut metagenome | biome: biome; isolation source: fecal sample | host: Bos grunniens | place: China: Xizang | collected 2019
AACAATGGCAAGAAAGGTATCCGTTCATTTCAAGGAGGAACGCATTGACCGCGCGGCCTACATCGCGGAAACGGTTGGCTTCGGCGAAATCATCCAGAAGGAAAGACAATTTTACAAGCCGGGCACATTCATTTCTATTATGGAAACTGGCGTAATCGTTATTACTGATATGGACAATGTTATCATTACTATGTATCTGGCCCATCCGGATGAAGTCAAATACCTGTATCAATTTTATAACTGGGGACGCGTTCCCAACTGGTTCTGGGCAAAGGTGAAAAAAAATTGGAGCAAGGGTTATATACAGAACCAGCCCAATTATCACTACTCAAAAAATTAACTTGACTTATTAAAAAAATGTGTTATAATAAATATACAAAATAAAGAAAGGGCTTGATAACTATGACAATCTATCTGGATATGGACGGAACTATCGCTGACCTGTACGCAGTTTCTAACTGGCTGGAAGATTTGAGAGCCGAAAAGGTTCGACCCTATGCGGAAGCAAAGCCTCTTGTAAATCTTTCCCTACTGGCGAGATACATTCACAGAGCGCAAGCTAAGGGATATTCGGTGGGCATCATCAGCTGGCTGAGCAAAACTGGTTCACCTGCTTATGACGAAGCAGTTACGGAAGCAAAATTAAAATGGCTTTCGGTTCATCTTCCAAGTGTAAATTGGAATGAAATTCACATTGTTAAATACGGCACTCCGAAAAGCACTTGCCGCAGTGATGAAGGATTCCTGCTGGACGATGAAGAAAAGAACTTGATCGAATGGGGCAAAGGTGCCATTCCTGCCGATTCTATTTTCGATTTCTTTGGGAGCCTCTAAAAAAGGGCTCCCAGAAGGGAGAATAAAATGGTTCAAAAACTAATGAAATCGTTAGGAATTACAGAAGAAGAAGCGCGAGAAATTATCGAAGCGGATAAAGCAATCGATAAAGGAGAAAAACTATTCGAACTAACTCCAGAGCAAAAGAAAAATGCCAAAAAGGCAAGGGGAACAGGAACTAAAAAAACAACGGTATATAACTTTGAAAGAAAACGCAAGGAATGCCCCGACAAGCAACACTTAATTTCTCTTTTAGAAAAAGCGCTTCAGGAAGAATGCCAAGAGATAGAAATAACGAACAAAGAACGCGAATTAACCTTTCGTTATAATAACATCGGGTATAGATTAACTTTGGCAGTGCCAAGAGTAAAGGAGGATTAAAGCAATGGACGATGAAAAATATGAACTGGATTGGAATTTAGTGATTGGCTGTCTTTCGGTTCTCATTTTGGGACTTGCCGCACTTCTGATTATTTTTGGCGTATAGGATTGGGGTATCCCCAATCCTATTTCTTTTGGACTCGCCGTGCCCGAGCGCCACGGCGAGAATTTGAGATATTAACCTCAATTCAAAAATTTTTTTACAGAATATTTACAAATGACTATTGACAAACAATTCCCAATAGTGTATAATAGTATCAGAAACAGACGAGAGGAGAAAAGTAAAATGAATCTGAAATGGAATGACATTGACCGCTTCACTTCCCATACCTGCCAAGCTATGATCCATTTACACGATGAGGCCGAGGCAATTTACAGGAAGTATCAGCGCCTACACGACTTTGAACTGTACCTGACCAATGAGCTTCGCAAGCAGGGCGAGATCACCCGAGAGCAGGTAGAACAAGCCCGAGCAATGCTTGACCACTGTCCCGAAATGACTGTTGGCGAAATCTTCCATGAAGTATTCCCCTACAGGGGTGCCCGACCGCAGTAAAAAAAATTTGGGTTAGGGGGTTGACAAAAACCCCCAACCTATGCTATAATAGATACATACCAAGAGGAAAGAAGGAAAAAAGTTATGAAGAAGCTGTATGTGACTGTTGTAAAGACCATTGAACTGGAAGCCAATGACCCTATTTTTTCTCACCTGCTGGATGAAAATATTGAACATAATGAACTTATGGAAATGCAGGAAAGAGCAATGTCTGTTGTGGAGCAGATGACCGGATACAAGCGTTTTGAACCCGGAGCAATGGAATATATCTCTTCTATTGAAGACGCAGAAACTGAAGATATTCTTCTGGAATTCTAAAAGAAATTTGGGAGAGGGCTTGACAAAAGCCCTTTCCCGTGGTATAATAAATACATCAAATGGCGAAAGGCCATTAAGAAAGGGAGTATTAAGTATGCTTTGTGCTAAGAGTGTTGCTATTGCTTTGGAAGCTAAGAAGGTAGAGGAAAAGGTCCAGAAGGCTTTGGCTCGGGCTAACAAGGTAAAGAGGTTTTTTGACTGTATCGTCCCTGAAGTCGATGCCTACGTTGAGAAGGGACTTATTTCAGGTGGTGGACAATTTTCTCAGATGATTTATGGTATTGGCGGCAGGTATGAAAGTGTCATCCCGTCGGAAGGCTTTGTAAATTTTGTTAAGCCGTCTGAGGAATATCGAAATCGTCTTCCCTACGGCAAGAACTATTGGAGCGTTGAGAAGGTTTTGAAGTGGGACATCCCTCTTCAGGAATATGTTGACTATTTGCGTTCTCTGTGTTTTGAGGTTGAAGTGGTTAATGCTTTTTGGCGCGGTTGGTCTTCTACTGGTAAGTCTAACGAAATGATGTACTGTCAGAAACTGATTGTGCGGATTCCGAAGGAATTGCCTTGCGATTAAATTTAACACTTTGAGGGGGTTGACAAACAGCCCCCTCTTTTTGGCTGCTCGTCCGCGGTCCAGACGAGCAGTTTTCCGCATCTATATGATCTTACCAAAAAAGTTGCCAAAAATTTGTATATTCTGACATATTGACTTTTTTCCTGAAATCGGTTATAATAGTACCAACGAAAGACGAAAGGAATTGATACTATGAACGCTGAAATCATCAAGGCTATGAACCGCAAGAACGAGAAGCATCCTGTCCGCAAATGGTGGAGAAAGAATGGCTATAAGGTATGCCGCATTGTTCTGTTCCCCATCTGGGTCTGTATATTGGCGAAGGACAAACTGGAAGCTCGCATTGAATGGAGCGAAGAACGCGTCAAAGAAATTCTGAACTATTATGTGCCGCGCAAGTGCTCTTGGAATGAGGAAGACCAAGAACTGTATTTCTTTGATAATGGCTATGGCTGGTCTATGAGTTATGCTAAAAAATATTTGAAACTTAAAGACCGCGCTTTCTGGGAAAAATACAACGGCTGGTCTGGCGGTCAGATTCGCGAATATCTGCTGGATTCTTTTGAACTGGAAGGATTCACCAAAGAACTGGAATGTTGTACTGATGATTGGACTGAAATTTATTTCAAGAAAATTGAGGAAAGGGCTTGACAAATGATTCCCAATAGTGTATAATAGTATTAGAAAGTGAGGGATCGGTATGGAATTTGAAGGACAGAAATGGCGGATGATTGATGACCCTATCTGCGATATAGGCAATTGGGAGTTTGTTCCTGCGGATTGTCGGGAATGTGAGTGTTTCTATGATTGCTATGAAGTTGATAATGATTAACAAATCCTTAACTTGACAAAACTCTAACAGTGTGCTATAATAAATACATCGAAAGGCCAAGAGCCTAACAAGAAAGGAAATGATACCTATGTTTACCAATGAGCTGTCTCGTATTAAGAACGAGTCCCTTCGTAACGCTGTCACCGAGTACATGAACACTGCCGTTCCTGCTTACTTCTTTGAGATTGGTGCTTCCTCTTCTGGCAAGTATCATCCTGCGTTTTCTCAAGGAAAGGGCGGTTTGGTTCGTCATACTAAAGCGGTTGTGATGATTCTGGACGAACTACTGAAGCTCAGCACCTACGCCTGTATGCCAGAAGATTACAAGGATTATGCCTATGCCGCCGCTATTATACACGATACTTGTAAATATGGTATGACCGCAGAGATGGACAAGGGTCAGTACACCGACCACGCAAAGAACGCCTGTATCAACTGGGAAACCTTCTGCGCCGAAGCAGGATTGAACTTCTCCCCTTTCATCGGTATGGCGATTCGCTCCCACATGGGACAGTGGACAACCGAAAAGGAAGATAAGCCCTTCACCAACATTGACAGGGTGGTTCATTTGGCTGACTACATCGCAAGCCGTTCCTTCATCGATATTCCTGCGCTTCACGAATGAATGAAAAAACCCCTTGACAACCGGGGCAAAAGATGATATAATAAGTATAACGAAATGAAAGAGAGGGAATAAAAATGTGGCGTATTATAAGTAAGAATGGGGTTCTCGGATGCCAAATCTATGAGAATGAATATGAAGCCGAATTTGCCGCGGAAATGCGAAATAAGCTTATAGACTTGGGATGGCGTCCAATAAGAGTGGCTTAAGCCACTCTTTTTTGTCCTGCCGCTCGCGTCCCAATCGGCAGGTTTTTACATACATTTAACACTCTGGAAAATTTTATTTGTTAATTCTTATTAAAACGCCTTGACTTCTAAATCCCAATAGTGTATAATGTATATATCAAATCAAGAGAGGACGGAACCAAATCTATGAAATTGCTTGCTGTTTTCATCCTGCTGAACATCGCCAATGTTATCATTCAGACCATCAAGAGCATCGCAACCATTAAATGCGGAAAAGGGGTTGCCGCGATTGTCAATGCTATTGCCTTCGGACTTTACACTGTGGTCACTGTTTATATGATGTGCGAATTGCCTCTTGCCACTAAAGCATTGGTTGTCGCGTGTTGTAATCTTGTGGGCGTATATGTAGTCAAGTACTTTGAAGAAAAAGCGCGCAAGGACAAGCTCTGGAAGGTTGAAGCAACTTTCAAAAAGAGCGACAGATGGGAACTTGCTCTGTTTCAGTTGGAAGAATATGGAATCCCTGTCAATTACATCGATGTGGAAAAGTATATTATTGTTAATTGCTACTGTGCCTCCAAGGCTTTGAGCGAACAGACCAAGCATATTTTGGAAAGAACTGGCGCAAAATATTTTGTGACTGAAAGCAAAAATTTGTGAGAAAGGGGGTTGACAACCCCTCTCACCTGTGGTATAATAAAGACAATCCAAGAGAGAAAGGAATTGATAAAATGATTAAGATTAACTCTAATGGCTACAATCACTCTGTTCCCTTGAGCTCCCTGCGTCTGGGCGATACCTTCCTGTTTGAAGGAAATGTGTGTATGCTCGCCAAGCGTAATGGGCACTCCTTCGTGCTTGATTTGAGTACTGGCAAGGATTATAGTTCCATCAATCCCATTTATAGTTCTCAATTGGTCACCCCTATTGAATGCGAACTTTCCTACAAAATTATAGAAAAAGGGTATTGACAAAAGCCCCAATCTATGATATAATAAATACACTCCAAGAGAGAAGGGAATTGGTAAAATGTATAAGGTAACTGTTAAGACTCGGGGCAAGGACGATAAAGCGGCTCTGGGAGCGAGATACTGTCTGACGAAGCGTTCCGCCATTGACCTTGCGGTCACGTTCGAATCGTGTGAATGCGAATATGAGGTAGAAAAGTTCGTCCGCCTGCATGGAGATATGTTTGCCTGGAGTGACGCAATCGGCGAAGATTTTTGGGAAAAAGTTGACGAAGCTCTTGACAACGAACCAGAAGAGTGATATAATAAATACAACGAAATGAAAGAGAGGAAAAAAATAATGAGAGCTACTGGTATTATAAGGAGAGTTGATGATCTGGGACGCATCGTGATTCCAAAGGAGATCCGCAACAACCTCGGCATCCAAGAGGGTGATGCAATGGAGATCTTCCTCGACAAAGAGGATGGACTGGTACTGAAGTCCTACCGCCCCGAAGGTTTGACTTTCAAGCGCATTCAGAATGGATGGCAGTCGCTGACCATGGACGAGCGTCAAGAACTGTTGTGCGAACTGGTAAATCATATTAACGACCCAGAAGAAGAAGAGTAAAGAGAAGCCCTTTTAGGGCTTTTCTTTCTTTTGAGCCCTTCGTCCGCGGCCCAGACGAAGGGCATTTCATATTCTATAACTCTTACCAAATTTTTCGCAGAAAATTTGTACATTTTGACATATTGACTTTTATCCCGAAATCGGTTATAATATTATTGTCGGTGAGGGACAGAAGGTAATCGCGAGTACCGACTGTTTCAAGAGTGTCCGTTAGTCAGTCCGGTTGGTTAGGGACGCCATATTCGGTTATGGAGACATGGGTTCGAGCCCCATACTAATAGACTCCGATGCGCGCTTAACAAATTCTTAACTTGACATTCTACCACTTCGGTGGTATAATGAATACATCAAAGGGAAGGAAACCCTATAAACCAGAAGGAGAATGATAATATGAAGAAGCTGACTAAGAAGGTTGCCCTGTCTGTTGCTCTGGATGCTCTGGACCTCGCTGTCGACCGAATGACTCCCAGTGCCGATTGGACTTTCGATGAGGTCAAGAAGAAGCTGTCCGAGATGATGGCAAGTCTGGACAAGAAGTCCACGAACGCCAAGCCCACCAAGGCACAGGAAGAGAATGCCGAGGTCAAGGAGCGGATGCTCGACCTGCTGGCGTCCGGTAAGCCGATGCGCGCCACCGATGTGGCAAAGGAACTGGGTCTGTCTTCCGGACAGAAGGCGTCCGCTCTGCTGAATGCTCTGGAAAAGGCAGGCGAAGTAGCCAAGGTCAAGGGTGAGAAGGGTGCGACTCTGTTCACCCTGCCCGACCCGGATGACGAGGAGTAAAGGGAAGCCCTTCGGGGCTTCTTTTTATTTTTGGCTCTTCGCCCGCGGTCCAGGCGAAGAGTATTCAGCATCCAATAGCAGTTCAGAAAAATTTTTTTCAAAAAATGCGGAAAAAGGTATTGACATTTGCTTCCCAATAGTGTATAATAGTATCAGAAAGTGAGGGAAACGTTATGGAAAATGTAATTCTCATTAGTGAAGAAAATCATGGCACAATTCTTGTGGCCATGAGTGAAGAGGCGGCAAAACGTGCCTTGTTGGAAACCGACTGGGTGAATGCTTATACTTCCATTTGGATGCCCGATGAAAATGAAAAGTATGGTGGGCGTTACATTGAACTCATTGACCTCTTCGGTGAAAATTGGCAAGAAGCTTACATGGGATTCACCGCTGGACAGATGGAAAACATGGGCTTCTACTTCAAAAAAGTTAAGATGTACACTTAACAATCTCTTAACTTGACAAACCCGACCACTCATGGTATAATATAATCAATCCAAGAGAGAAAGGAATTGATACTATGACTAAGTACCTTGCCACTGCCCATTATGTTAATGCTGATGTTTCCTGCGAGACTTATGAGATTGGAACTTTGATGAACTTCCTCTGTGAGCACGAAAATACCCATCAGGATGTAATCAATGCTGATACTGGCGAAGTTCTTTACATTGGTAATAACCCGTCCGGTGAAGATTACATCGAGGATGAATTTATGTATACCACTGTCGGGTGGATGTATATGGGTGAGGTTGACCCCCGAGAAGTGATCGTGGAATTTGATACGCCCCAGTAAGAGCCCTTCGGGGCTCTTTTTTCAGCCTTTCGCGCCCGGTCGACGCGAAAGGAATTTGTATTCATTTAGCACTTTACATTTTTTTTACAGAAAAAATCGCTGTATGCCTATTGACTTTTAGTTCCTAATATGATATACTATACTCAAGAAATGAGAGAGGACGGGACCAACGGTATGAAGTATCATAAAGTTAAGCACCCCCGCAAAATTATCAATGTTATGCGCGATTTCATCAATGTAGCTCATGGGCTTACTTATGGGGAAGATAATTGTAGTGTAGACTGTGGGTTGAAGAAAATTTCAGAGGTCAATTTTTGCTCTTACTTTGATCCTGAAGCTCCGAATACTTTCTGGATTGGTTATAACTTTGATACTTTGGAAGATAAAAGTGTAAGAGTGATATATAAAAATTTTATTGAACGCTTTCCTTCTGGTCGAGGATTTGCTACTATTACCTTAATTTTGCTTCACGAAATTGGACACGCGTATCACCCCCGTAGCAGTTTCAAAGACTATGATAAAGTAAAAGCTATTGAAGAAATTTATCAAACTGTTTCCGCACAAGGAGAAGCTACAAAACTTTATATAAAATTGCCTGATGAATATGCGGCAACTGATTGGGCCATTAACTGGTTGAAAGACCCGGAACATCGTAAAATCGCAAAAAGATTTGAAAAACAATTTTTTGAATGTTATTGAAAGGATTTGATAATATGGAACTGTTGATTATTTTTGCTTATTTTCTCGCCAAGTGGTGCTTGAAGACTTGTATTGTTATGGCTTTGTGGAATTGGCTAATTGCTTCATTCCTGGGCGCTCCTGAAATTACCTTTTGGATGGCCGCAGGTCTTATGCTTTTGGCTGATATTTTGACCAGTAGCGTTAAAAAAAGTAAGAATTAAACCATAAGGGGGTTAATAGTATGAAAGTCAAGGTTAGAATGGAAAAGGTTTATTCTGTAGTTGTAGAAGCACCCGAATTTTTGCGGCCTCTCGTAGAAAACAATGATTGGGGTATTGACTTGACGCCCGAGCAGAATCAAGAATTTGAAGACTGGTGTGACAAAATCTGTGAAGAACAACAAGCTGAATTTTGCGACGAAGAATGGGAACTTGTCGAGTAAAGAGGGCAGAAATGCCCTTTTTTCTTTTGGACTGGCCGCCCACGGACCAAGCGGCCAGTTTTTACATTTTGTATAGCCTTACCAAAAAATGCCGCAAAAATTTGTGTATTATTACAACTTGTATTTTTTCCCAATTCTTAACTTGATTTCTATCCAATAGTGTGATATAATAAGTACATAATTTAAGGGAAGGAATTGATAGCTATGAATCGCCGACACAAATATCTTCTGATCGACACTGAAACCTGTAATTCTATGGATTATCCTTTCGTTTATAACTTCGCTGGTTCTGTCATTGACGCTCACGGCGTTGTTTATGAAGAAGGTAGTTTTATCAATGAGGACATGTTTTTTGGCAAGCCTGAACTTATGCGCACCGCCTATTACGCGAATAAGATTCCCCAGTATATTGCCCAGCTCCAGCAGAAAGAAATCAAGGCCGCATCGTGGTATGAAATCAAGCGTTGGGTATGGGATATGTGCGAAAAATACGATGTGAAAGCTATTATTGCCCACAATATGCGTTTTGATTATCGCTCTTGCGCTACTACCCAGCGTTACGAAACTTGCTCTAAATACAGATACTTTTTCCCTCGCGGTGTAGAACTGTGGGACACTTTGAAAATGGCAAACGATACTATTTGCCAGCAGAAGAAGTATATCAAGTTCTGTGAAGATCACGGATATGTATGTAAAAATGGCAAGCCTCGCGCCACTGCGGAAATCCTTTATCAATACATTATCAAGAATCCGGATTTTGTGGAAGAGCATAAGGCACTGGAAGATGTAGAAATTGAAAGAGAAATTTTTTGGCGCTGTATGCGTCAGCATAAGAAGATGACCAGAAAGTGCTTCAAGGACTAAAATCTTAACTTGACTTCTTGATTATAGTATGATATACTATAGTCAAGAAGTCGGAAAGGAGCCAAGAGAAAATGAAAGAGAGAATCCTGTATATCTTGCGATTGAATGGCCCATTGCGCCAACGCTATATTGCCAGCCTGCTGGGCGTATGGACTGCCGACCCCGATTTGATTCATGCGCTTCACACCTTGAAGAAGGAAGGGCGCGTTAATGAAATCAACCATCACGACCCGGCCAATATGGAATGGTATTCCCTTTGGACGATTAAGTAGATAGAGGGCAGAAATGCCCTCTTTTCTTTTGGGCTGTTCGTCCGCGAGCCAGACGAACAGAATTTACATTTTATACAACCCTACCAAAAAATTCGATGAAAATTTGGTGATTTTGCCATCTTGCTTTTTTGCCCAATATGAGTTATAATATTATTGTCAGGTGAGGGAAGGGAATCTTGAGGCGCCAAGACCAGTCACTGATTAACAAATCCTTAACTTGACATTAGGCACAAAACGTGCTATAATGAATACATCAAAGGGAAGGAAAACCCACCAAACCAGAAAGGGATTGATACTATGATGAAGATGACGAAGAAGGTAGCTCTGGAGATGGCCATTTCTGCTCTGTCTGCTTGCGAGAATAAGGAGTATCATTTCGCAGGTGATGATACCACCGTATTCAAGGCTTCCGAAGCAGTTAAGAAACTGAAGGATATGATTGCCCAGCTGGATAAGAAGTCTTCCGATGAAAAGGGTATGACTGAAAACCAGAAGCAGAACATTGGTTATAAGGATAATATCCTTGCGACCCTGTCTGATGGCAAGCTCCGCACTGCTACGGAAATCCTGCGCGATACTGCCGCCTTCCCGGAAGAGATGACCAACCAGCGCGTGTCCGCTCTCTTGCGCCAGCTGATTCTGGACGGCAAGGTCAAGAAGGAGCCTGTAAAGGGCAAGATGATGTTTAGCATCGTAGAGGGGGTTTAACCCCCTCCCCCTTCGGGGGCTTTTAATTTGTCTCGCCGCCCGCGGTGCTATCGGCGAGAATTTTAAAAATCAAGCCCCTTTCGGTTAATTCTACGTAAAAAAGTGCTTTGATTTTGCTTCTTCTGGATTTCCCTAAATTAAATTTCTGTAAAGGAATTTACAATCTCTTAACTTGCTTTTTCAGGCCACCTGTGCTATAATTATATACGTTGAGAGGGGGTTTAATCTCTCACAGCAGAAAGGAGTAAAGAAAATGTTTGGTCACAGTTGGTCTATTTGTTGGAATTATTTTCATCCGCGTTGGCGTATTGGCAAACCTATTGAATCGGATTGCGATGTAGATTTTGAGGTCTGTTTGGGATGTTTTCAGATTTACCGATGGAAAGATGAAGGGGAGCCAAGAGAAATTACACATTCTTAACTTGACTTCCTCCGCTCAATGTGTTATAATAAGGATGTTCCCAAGAGAGGAACGAAGAAAGAAAAGGAGATTGATATTATGACTAAGTTGACTAAGAAGGTTGCCCTGTCCTATGCGATTGCTGTTCTGTCCCACTCTGAAATTAAGGATGAAGCTAAGCACTCTCTGGAAGATGTTGTCGCCAAGTTGAAGGAAATGCTTGAAGGGCTGGAAAAGAAGTCTTCCGATGAAAAGGGTATGACTGAAAACCAGAAGCAGAACGTTGGCTACAAAGACGCTATCCTGAATTTCCTTGCCAACCATCCTGCGGTTACTGCTTCCGAAATCCTGCGCGGAGTTGATTCTTTCCCCGAGGAAATGACCAATCAGCGTGTATCGGCTTTGCTTCGCCAGCTTATCCTTGACGGCAAGGTTGAAAAGAAAGTTGAGAAGGGCAAGACCCTGTTCTCTCTTGCCCAGTAATCAAGAAAAGGGGGAAGGATTTCCCTTCCCCCTTCCCTAAAAAAAATAAGAAAGAAGCTGATAATATGAACGATAAAGAATTGCTTTCTATGATGGATGCCCACTATAATGCCTTGTTGCATTGTAATACCACCCCCAGCAGACGTTATGTTTATAAGCAGATGTTGGATTTGTGGGAAAATTATCCGGTGATCCGCAAAGTGTGGAATTTTATCTCCGATTGCTTTTATATCGTAGGCCGCTTTGTCAAAAAGACTGCTGGTGAGATCCAAAAGGCATTTACCCACATCGATATGACGAATGTAGAGTCTAACTTTCCAGAAGGAACAGAACTTGTGTATCTAATTCGACTTTTAGATGAAAAGGGCGCGCTGGTTTGGAGTAAAATCGGCACTACGACTCGCACTCTCCAAAAGAGAATGAAAGAGCATTTGAAGTATTACCGCAAGGACGGCGTAACTGATATTGAAGTCACTCGAGTTTATAATTGCGGCGATATTCCTGCTGAAGGGCTGGAAAGTGAATTGCGCTCTAAATATATGAAAATCTATCCCGGCACCTTCCGCAAAAATGACCGATTTACTGGTGTAGAATTTAACTTGAATGAGGCAGACGAAATTGTCAAAAACTACTTGACAACCTAAACAAAATGTGATATACTATATTTGTAATCAGAAAGGAGCTGATACCAATGGATGAAAGAATCCAGAAGATGATGAAGAATCTGGGGCTGACCGAGCAGGAAGCAAGAGAATTGCTTGCTGATGATGGCAAAATCGACAAGGGAGAAAAGCTGTTCCAGCTTTCTCCCGAACAGGAAAAGGCTTCTAAAAAAGCCCGAAGCACAGGAACTAAAAAAACAACCGCCTACGACTTCAAGACGCGCAAGCGCAAAGAGAACCCCGAAAAGCGCGACATTATGAAGGCCATTCACGAATTGGCGGTTGATTGCTGGGACGGCGCGGAATTGGTAAATCCCGAACGGCAGGTAGATTTTCACCTGAACGGCAACCATTACAGCATTACGCTGATTTGCCACCGCGCCCCCAAGGAATAGCAAAAAGCCCAGATTATCTGGGCTTTTCTTTTACATAAAAATAACTTGACAAGGGCTCTCCGAGGGCGGGCCAAACGGCCCGAATTCCGTGTTAAATTTCTGTTAAGTATTTTTTATAAGAATTTTATTAACATTGCCGTAACGGCATATTTTCCTGAATTTCATCCTTGCGTAGTCGAACGGCGGAGCAAGTGTTAAGATTGTGTTAACTCCACGTAAATTTTTCTCGCATTTTGTGTTAATTTTATGTAAAATGTAAATTTCCCGTAAACCAACCGCGTCCCTCCGCCCCCGAGGCTGGAAATATTTACATATGGCCGCCCGCAAATAGTTCTAGGCCCCCTTTTTTATCCCTCCGCCGGGAAAAAATTGTATATGGCGAGCTCTAAATGGTTCTAGGCGGAGGAAATTGGTAAAAAATCACAGTTTTTTTACCAAAATTTAAAGAATTTTACAAAAATTTCTATAAAAATTTACAATTTTTATAGAATTTTATTAAAAATTTACTAAAATTTAAAGAATTTTTTACTAAAATTCCATTATTTATGCTTGCGGGGAACTGGTTCTACGCGACCAAAATTTCCTTCGGAAATTTCGCTCGCTAGTTGCTCCTCCTTCTTCCGGGGGGCGTCGGTCGGAGGGAGGTCCCTCCGCCCCCCGGTAAATAATTTGATTTTTATAATTTTATTTGTTATAATAAAAATAAAAACTCTTTTGTATGTTAAGATTTTGTTAAGGGCGGAGGAAAAGGGGAAGAAGAAAAGAAAAGGCGGAGGAAGGAAAAGGAAAAAAGGGAAGGAGGGAAGGAAGTCGTGTCTTCGAAATCGAAAAGGATTAGGATAAGGAAGATAGGATGCGTCTGGTGCGCCACACCCATTTCCCCATTTTAAACCATTATTCCCCATTAATTACACCCCATCACCCCATATTAATTCCCCCATATTTAAACCATTAATGTTCTACTTTATATTCCTTAACCCTAACCGGCACAAATCCATACAATTCAAAAAATTCTTGCTTCGCCAATTGATATTTATACCATCCATTTTCAAACATTTCTAACATTGCCTCATCCTTGCTAATCTCATTACTCTCATACATAGAAAAAAGTTCTACATAATCAACAGTCATATTATCTTTTATAATTTTATTCCAGTTCTTTTCTTCTACTTCACTTAATCTCTCAAAGTCATATTCTTCATTAAACAATTGTTTCGCCCAAACACGTTTTACATATTTACCGCAAGTTCCACTTTCACCAAGTTCTTTTCCAAACATTTTCTTCAAACCACTATTAACATACTTATAACTTGTAGTTCTTTTATGAGAAAATTTAGTAGTCTTTCCTGTGGCGATTACCCTATCATTCATAGTGCTATATAACTGTAAATTCATATTAGGCTTACTAATTTCTTCCAATATAACCTCTTGATATTTTTCTTCCATAGCTTTTTTATCTTTTGGTGCGATATAAGGCTCATATTCTGCTTTTTGTTCTTTAATCACATATCTCCTACTCATACCATATCCTTCCATTTCTATAGTATAAAATTGTGTTAAATGGTCTAAATATTTTTGCCTTTTAGTTTCCCACATTCTTTTAGATATACCCATTCTAGTAATAATATCTTGAACAGTTAAATGCTCACCTACATTAAACACTCCCGTCTTCACCTCCTTTCTTCGAGCCCCTCGGAACTTCACTGCTCTAAAATTCAAACATATATATAATACGATTGACGCGTAGCGCAGTGAAGCTCTTGAAGGCTTGCCGAATCTTTTTTAGACGCGTCTAAAAAGTAAGGAAAGTAATAACTTTCCCCTCTACTATTCTTAAAACCCATCTAAAACCTCTTATCCCCCTTCGGCCATTTTCATTTGATTTTTTAAAAAAAATTTGATATAATATATACCTACAATAAAGAAAGGGGAATTTTCAAATGAATTTTGATTCCATTATCCTAAACGCCCTCCGAGAGGGTTCTTCTCAAGAAGATATTGCCCGTATTTTCTCTCAATCTCTAAATAAGAACGCCGCGATTATTAAGGAAGAACAGTCCAAAGAGAAGGAAAAGCTAAAGGCCGCCGAAGCAGTGGCGAACTTCTATAATACCTATTACCCCAAGATTCTCGGTGGATATAAACTTACTGCGGAAGATATTATTTCTGCTAGCGATTCTCTTGGCAAAATCTCAATTAAAACGCCAAGTTTTCTAAATGAATTTTTTGAAAAGTTCTAACCAAAAAACTCCTTTTCCAAGTGAAAAGGAGTTTTTGATTTTTATAAAAAAATTTGTTATAATATATACATAAGAAATCAATAAGGAGAAAAACTTATGATTATTGATTATATCAATCAGTACGCGGAAACTGAAGCCGTCGCAGATGAAGAAACTATTCTACAGCATTGGCGAAATGCTAAAAGTGAATATCTCTTTAATATGTTCGGCGATGAATTTATTCTAAAACGAAAAATTAGCTATAAGATGCCGATTGAGGAAATTGAGGAAATCCTTTGCCGCAATTGTAATCATCTTAATACTTTCTATGATTATATTTATGATATTCTTCGCGATAGCAATCAACAACTCTTTTTCCGCATTCCTGATGGATATAACTGTAGTTATGTCAATTATCTAACTTCCATCGAAACTCTTATCAAGAACGTATGGGAGTATCCTGATATTAAATTTCCTCTCCCCGGCGGTAAATCTTTTAAGGCTTGCCGCGGCACTAAAATTACCCGCATCCTCGGCAAAATGGCGGATGCTTGGAAGCTTAATCATTGGGAAGAAATCCGAGAAGCCCACGCGAAAGCTCTTACTACCAAGTATACTACTGGAACTCTTTGCCTTTCAATCCATCCAATGGATTATATCACTATGAGCGATAACGCGGAAGACTGGGATAGTTGTATGTCTTGGATGGGCGAAGGCTCTTATAGAGCTGGAACCGTCGAAATGATGAACTCCAAATCCGTAGTAGTCGCTTACCTCGAATCTCCGACAAAAACTCTAACCAATGGATGGAACTCAAAAATTTGGCGAGAATTATTTATTATTACCCCTGAAATCATTACTGAAATTAAGCCTTATCCGCACGTTAATACTTTTCTATCTGAATATTGCGCGACTTGGCTTAAAGAACTGGCGGAGACGGCAAATTTTTCTAAGTACGACGACGAACCCCATATTCTTCCCCATTCCTTTAAATCTGAATCTGACTCTTGGTTTGACGAAAACAAAATCAAGTTTAGATT
>JAEIGA010008426.1_pt1 | contig 15624 bp, 19 predicted proteins | sample 9270691 | NCBI WGS metagenome assembly JAEIGA01 (sample SAMN17057246, study PRJNA624740) | gut metagenome | biome: biome; isolation source: fecal sample | host: Bos grunniens | place: China: Xizang | collected 2019
ACTAAAATAAAGATTTATAAAAATTTCTTTAATATAATAAGTTTATTTATATTCATATTTAAAGCTATTTATAACGTTCATGGAATAAAATTTCATCTAATTGATAATTTTCCCATTCTCTTTTATTTAATACAATCTCTAATTCTTGCGGGGTTAGAAGTGGTTTTTTATACATTTGAGAATCATCAATAGCTATTCTAGGACATGCACTGACGACAAAAGCTTCTAATTCCATATAAGGTAATAATATATCTGGATTTATGTTATCCGCCAATATTATATAGGCTTCCATTTCATGTTCTTCAAGGATTTTCTTAAGTTCCTTTGCAAGGCTCATCCTGTATTGCCCTTCCTTTGAAGAGACAATGATTCCCCATTTTTTTGCAGTTCTTGCCTTTGTTATTCTTGCAAATCGAATTCTTAAAATTCTGTCTGCATATTCATCCATACTTCTAATTTCGCTATTGTATGGATCTAAGGCTAAAACTGGCGCATTTGAAAATAATCTAATTCCTAAAGGGTGGAAATTTCCACTGCCTATAAATAGAATAACATCAACATCTAACTCTTTTATAGATGAAAAATTACAACCTAAAACCTGTCCTTTCCTGGTTGATGCAGAGGAGCCAAGAATAACCTCTTTACCGCTGTCTTCCAGGAAATCTTTAGTTTCATTTAAAAGATGCAGGTGTTGTGTTGTTGTTACAAGACCTATTCGTGAATAGCCCTTAAGCTCTTCAAGACATTTTTCCAGGTCTTTTTTCAAATCAATATTTGAAAAGGCTTCAATGAAAACTGTTGGAACTTCATATTTTAGAGGTAGAGGGGTATGTCCGTAATGGATGATTAAATCTACAGACCCTTTCATTTTCCAGTCACTTACGTCACAGGCTCCAAAACATGGATCACCTGAAATTATCACGGTTGCATCAGTTTCACTTTCAATTTGGCGAGCTAGTTTCACAGCCTGCATTTTAAGACCTTCCGGAAACTGAAGCCCCACAGTTTGAGCATCTTTTGAGTTAATTTTACGGATTACTTTATCCAAATCCATATCATACATTGACATTTTAATCTTCAATTGTTTTTTCAATCACAACTTTTCCATCAATTACATCCAATTTTACAATGGATAATATTTCAACACCGGTTTCTTTTTCAACAACTTCTTTTCCTTCACCTTTTTCAATAACGGCTACAACGGATTTAATTTCAAGACCTAAATCCTTTAAAGTTCTAATTAAGGCTACTAATGTTCCGCCAGTACTTACAACATCATCGATAAGTAATATTTTCTCCCCTTTATGCAAATCGTTGACGAAAAGATTGGATGACCCATATCCGGTTTTTTGATAGACTTCTGTTTCACCTTCAAGGCCGTATTGTCTTTTACGAATCACAACAAAAGGAATATCTGTTGCAAGAGATAGTGCGGTAGCTAAATGTATTCCCATAGCTTCAACAGCCACAATTTTATCAATGTCCAAGTCAGCATGTTTATGTACTATTAAGGATAATTCCCTTAACATTTTCGGGTCCATTGCAGGTACACCATCACTGATTGGGTTTACAAAGTAGTTATAGTCACCTTTCTTGACGATAGGTGATGCTTCCAAAGATTTTTTTACTTCTTCTAACATAATCTCACACAAAAATTTAAAGGTTAGTTAAATATAAATATATTTTAATATAATTATATAATTTTTCTAAACAAATTATTATTAGTGATTATTATGCTTGGAAATTTAGGAGAAAATCTTACTAATACTATGAAAAAGTTAGTAGGAATGTCTGTGATTGATAAAAAAACAATCAAAGAAGTTGTAAAAGATATACAACGTGCTTTGATTCAATCAGACGTTAATATTAAGTTAGTATTAGATTTGTCTAAAAAAATTGAGTCAAGAGCTCTTGAAGAAGAACCTCCAAAGGGTATTACTCCAAGAGAGCACATCATAACGATTATTTATGAAGAAATGGTGAACTTGTTAGGTAGCGAAGCTGCTGGTTTGGAGATTAATGACAGACCATATAAAATTTTATTCTTAGGGCTTCAAGGTAGTGGTAAAACAACTACAATTGGTAAATTATGCAGATATTTACAAAAGAAAGGTTTCAACCCTGCTGTCGTTTGTACAGACACATGGAGACCGGCTGCTTATGAACAGTTAAGACAGTTAACTGAAGAAATGGATGTTCCGTTATATGGTGATCCTAACAATAAGGATGCACTTGACTTGGCCCAAAAAGGTTTGCAAGAATTTAAAAACAGAAAAGTCATTATTTTCGATACTGCCGGTAGGCATAAAGAAGAAGCAGATTTGATTGCTGAGATGAATGAATTGGATAATATTATTAATCCTAATGAAGCTATTCTTGTCATCGATGGTACAATTGGTCAACAAGCTGGTGAACAAGCTAAAGCATTTTCAGAAGCGACAGACATCGGTTCAATCATCATTACAAAATTAGACGGTTCAGCTAAAGGAGGGGGTGCATTGTCTGCTGTTGCAGAAACTGGCGCACCAATTAAATTCATCGGTACAGGTGAAAGAATAGATGATTTCGAATTATTCGATCCTGAAAGATTCATTTCAAGATTACTTGGAATGGGAGATATCAGATCTCTTATTGAAAAAGCTGAAGAGACTATTGATGAAGATATTGCTGAAAAAACCATGACCAACATGTTGACCGGTAAGTTCACATTAATGGACATGAAAAACCAGTTTGACATGATGAACAATATGGGTCCAATGCAACAGGTCTTAAACATGATTCCGGGTATGGGAAATAAGATTTCAAAAGAAGCATCTCAAATGACTGAGGATAAAATTGACTCCTATAAAACCATGATGTCTTCAATGACTGAAGAAGAAATGTTGAATCCAAAAATAATTAAACAATCCCGTATTAGAAGAATTGCGCGCGGGTCCGGAGTTTCAGAAAGTGAAGTTAAAGAACTGTTAAAATATTACAACAACACTAAAAAGACAATGAAAGGTATTGGAAAACGTGGAGGCCGTTTAGGCGGCGGTGCAATGAACCGTATGATGGGTCAATTCATGAATAGATAAAATGTATGAGTTAGCTAAAGAGATTTTAAATGAAACAGATGGGAAGATCTGTAAAAATTGTTTAGGCCGTAAATTATCAAAGACAATTGAAGGCACTAATAATATTGAAAGAGCAGATAAAGTCTGCGAAGAACTCAATATTAACTTGGATGATGTGGATTGCGTAATATGTGATAATTTGTTCGATAAGCTTGACGATGATTTATACGAAAAGATTGACAATAAGATAAATCATCTGGGCGTTGAATTTGATACGTTTTTGGTGGGTTCAAAAATATCAAAAGAAATTCAAAAAAGAGACGAAGAATTATCTGAAAAATTTGATTTAGGCGTAGAAACCATTAAAAAGGAAGTTAACAGATTAATTGGTCTTGGAATTTGGGAAAGATATGATAAAGAAGCTGAATTCGAAGCGCAGGACATAGTTTTTAATATTGATTTAATAGATGAACCTAAAGTTAGAATTCAAATCAATCCACTATACATTGAAGGAAAATACAATAAATTAAAACGAGGCATTCCGCAAACAAAATGGCCATGCACAAAATGTAAGGGAAGAGGCTGTGAAGAGTGCAATTTCACTGGAAAACAATATCCCGAATCAGTTGAAGAATTAATTTCCGAGCATTTTTTAAAATTAACTAAGGGAAAAGAAGCTAAATTCCATGGTGCAGGCCGTGAAGATATTGATGTGTTAATGTTGGGTTCCGGAAGACCATTTGTTTTAGAAATTAAAGAACCAAAAATTAGAAATCTCAATTTAAATGAAATTGAAGAAGAAATCAATAAAGCTAATGAAGGTAAAACTTCCTATCATAATCTGCACGTTTGTGAAAGGAGACGAAAAGCCGAAATCAAGCAGTCTTCTCCCGACACATATAAAGTTTATAATGCCCTGGTCAAATGTGATGAGTCATTTGACAAGGATAAATTAGAGGAATTAACTAATTTGGATGAAATCCACCAGCAAACTCCTTTAAGAGTGCTTAGAAGACGTGCTGATAAAGTGCGTGTTAAACATGTTTTGGATTTATCCTATGAAATTGTGGATGATAAAACATTTAACATGAGAATAAAGACTGAAGGCGGATTATATATTAAAGAATTGATTTCTGGTGATGAAGGAAGAAGTCATCCTAATGTTGGTGAAATATTAGGCGTTAATGCAATTTGTGAACAATTGGATGTAATTGAAGTAAGTGAGAAGTAGATATTTATGGCAGATGAATTTACACATTTAACAGATAGTGGAGTACACATGGTTGAAGTTGGGGGAAAACCTGATCAAAAAAGAAGAGCTATAGCCAGCGGCAGTATATTTTTAGATAAAAATACTATTGATTTGATTCAAAATGAAGAAATCAAAAAAGGAAATGTTTTAACAACTGCTCAAATTGCAGGAATTCAAGCTGTTAAAAATACTTCTTCAATAATTCCGCTTTGCCATCCTTTAGCTTTAACAGGAATAGAACTAGATTTCGAAGTTAAAGAAACTGAAATCATAGCCAGATGTGCTGTAAACACTTTGGGTAAAACTGGTGTTGAAATGGAAGCTATAACTGGTGTTAGTGTAGCGTTACTTACTGTATGGGATATGGTAAAGGCTGTCGAAAAAGATGAGGACGGACAGTATCCTGATACAAGAATTAGTGATATTAAAGTGATAAAAAAGGAAAAAATTTAAAGTTTATATATAATGAAGAAAATAATTATATTCAGTTATTTTTATGAATTAATTTTATAGGAGATTACTTATGGCGAAAAAAGATAATAAGATTTCAATGCCTCAAACTGGTGCAGGTTTAGTAAGATACTTTGATGAAGAAAGTTTAGGTCCAAAACTCTCACCAGAGCATGTTTTAGTAGCTACTGTAATTTTAGCTATATTTTGTTTTGTTTTAAGATATTCAGCTTAAAATTATTGTTTTTTAAAAAACAATACTCTTTTTTTTATTATATTTGATATTATGTTAACAAAAAGAATTATTCCTTGTTTAGATTGTGATTTGCAGGTTCCGGAAGGTAGGGTTGTTAAAGGCGTAGAATTTAAAGAGATAAAATATGCTGGAAACCCAGTAGACCTTGCAACAAGATACTATGAAGAAGGAGCAGACGAAGTTGTAGTATTGGACATCACTGCATCTCATGAGAGAAGGGCAACAATGGCGGATGTTATTGACAGATTAACAGAGAATGTCTTCATGCCAATTTGTGTAGGTGGAGGAATAAGAAAAGTTGATGACTATATCAAAATGCTTAAAGCGGGTGCTGATAAATGCTCAACAAACACAGCCGCTATTAAAAATCCGGAACTATTAACTGAGGCTTCTAAAGTAGTTGGATCACAGGCGGTTGTAATTGGAATTGATGCAAAAAGAAGATATGTTTCACATCCTGATGATGTACCGGATAAAACAGTAATTGAGACTGAAAAAGGTTATTGCTGGTTTGATACAAGTATTTATGGCGGACGTGAATTTACCGGTATCGATGCAATCCAATGGGCAATTGAATGCCAAGAACGTGGTGCTGGTGAAATATTATTGACAAGTATGGATGGAGATGGAACCCAAAACGGATATGACATTGAGTTAAATAAAACAATTAATGATTCAGTTGACATTCCGGTCATTGCCAGCGGCGGTGTTGGAGAACCAAAACATATTTTGGAAGTATTCGAGAAAACAGATGTCTCAGCAGCTCTTGCAGCAAGCATATTTCATTTTAATCAATATTCAATAGGTACTGTTAAAGAGTATCTAAAAGAAAATAATGTAGCTGTTCGTTTATGATTATTAAATCTCCAATTGATTTGGAATTAACCCAATTGACAGGTCAAACATCACAACCTCCTTGGATGCAGGTTGATGGATGTTATGGTAATGTTATTATAGTCGACGGTAATCCGGTTATTTTTAAGGTTAGGCAATCTGGCGAATTTTTAGATTTTGATTTTAATGGTGAAATCTCTCAAAAGGAAGCCGTTTCACGACTAAATTATATTTTTGATTTGGATTTTGATTTGGATAATTTTTATAAATATTTGGATAATCATGCCGAATTATCTGAGATGTCAAAGTTTTGCAATGGATTGAGATTATTTTTGGCGCCGGATCCGTTTGAGTGTGTTATATCATCAATTTGTTCTGCCAATAATTCTATAAAAAGATGGACCAAATCAATAACTGACATCAAACAGAATTGGGGAAACATGTATGAAAATTACTATACTTTTCCTCAAAGTTGCGAGCTTGAAAAGATATACTTGGATGAAGAAGAGGAATTTAATTCATCAAATATTCAAGATATTTGTAGTTGCAATAATAATCTTAAAAGTTGTGGAGTAGGATATAGAGCACCATACATGAGAAAGGCATCGGAGCTATTTTCACATGAAATGGACCTTTTTGAAATTCCAAAAATGACCTACGATGAAGCTTTTGAAACAATCCTGAAAGTCCCTGGAGTTGGTCCTAAGGTAGCGGATTGCATTTTACTTTATGGATTTAATTTTAAAGAAGCTTTCCCATCAGACGTTTGGATAAAACGCATTGTTTCTCATTTATACTTTGAAGGTAAAGATATCAGCGTAGCTAAAGTAAGGGAATTTGGAATGGAAGAGTTTGGAGATAATGCAGGTTATGTTCAATTATACATGTTCCATTATGCTCGTATGTCTGGGCTTATGTCAAAACTTAAATAGAATTAATTATATCTAATAAAAAATATACTACTTTCATGAAAATCCGATATGCTACAATGATTGTTAATGACATGGAAGAAAGTGTCAAATATTATACAGAAACTTTTGATTTTACTTTTGATGAGGAATTTGATGTTCCTGGCGGCAAAATTACATTACTCAACGGTGATGGATTTGCAGGTTTAGAGCTAATTGAAAGCACAGTTTTTGAAACAGGATTATATTCCATTGGTATGGATGTGGAAGACATCCATGAAGAGATTAAAAAATTGGAAGAAAAAGGAGCGGATATTGCTCTAAAACCAGTTGAAACTCAAGTGGGTTACATGGCAAGAGTTGTAGATCCGAATGGTATCAATATTGTTTTAGTTCAGCATACAAGGTAGTTAAATGAAATCAGAAAATTTAATTCTTTTAATTTGTACAGTATTGTCATTTTTCGCGGTTTTCGCCGTTAATGCAGTCATGGTTGTCATTCCGTCAATAGCTGCAGAATTTCACATGAGCAATATTGTTCAAAATTGGGCCATAATCATATTCTTATTGGTTGTAGCAGTACTGTCGGTTCCAGCAGGTCAAATTTCTGGAAAATATGGTCTTAAAAGAGTTACAATTATCAGTGTTGTATTGTTTATTATAATTTCTATTGTTAATGTCCTTGTTACAAGTTCTGAGCAGTTTTTAATCTGTCGTTTAGTTTTAGGAATTTCATTAGCATTTTTCAATGTTACTTCTATGGCAATGGTGGTATCAGTATTTAAACCAGAGGAGCGAGGAAAAGCTTTGGGTATAACCATTACCGGAGTTTATATTGCACTGTCAATGTCCCCGGTTCTTGGTGGGGTTCTGAATTATCAATTGGGATGGAGATCCGTAATTTTATTTGGAGTTCCATTTTTATTAGTTATTTTGGTATTGCTTTTAACTAAAGTTGATGAAGAATGGATTACTTTTGGAGATGTTCCTCTTGATGTTAAAGGTTCCGTTGCTTATGGACTTGGTATGGTATTGTTCATTTATGGATTTACCATACTCAATGAGCTATTGGGTGTAATTTTAACTGCTTTGGGTATTATAATTTTAATCATATTTGGATTGATAGAATTAAGGCAGGCTCATCCAGTATTCGACATAAGATTCTTTAAAAATCGTAAATTCTTATCATCTAATTTTGCGTCATTATGTGCATATTTGGCCACTTTTGCAGTTACCACAATCCTAAATTATCATTTACAGTATATTAAAGGATATGATTCACAAACTGCAGGAATAATATTGCTTGCAGCACCATTATGTCAGGTTATTCTGGCTCCAATTGCCGGAAGATTATCTGACAGGTATGTTCCACAAATCTTGGCAGCAATTGGAATGGGGCTTGGAACAATTTCACTGATATTGTTCTCATTTTTAAATGAGGCAACATCTCTTGAATTTTTAATTGTGTCAATGATTATTTATGGTGTTGGTTTTGGTTTATTCTCACCGCCAAATACAAATGTTATAATGAGTTCCGTTCCGCCGAAAGACACATCAGTAGCTTCAGCATCTGTTGCAACCATGCGTACAGTAGGTCAGGCAATGAGTTTGGGAATATTAACATTGGTATTTGCCTTTGTAATGGGCGATGTTCCAATTATCGAGCAGTACTATCCTCTATTGATAAGTAGTTGCCAAATCACATGTATTATTTGTGTGGCGTTATGTATAGCTTCTGTATTTGCTTCTCTTGTGGGAATTAAATCAAATGAAAATCCAACTTAATTCTTATTTTGGTTAATTTTATGAAATAAAAGCAGTTTTAAAATAAAAATAAAAAATAAGGGAAAGATAATAATTATCTTTCTTCAATGGTGACTTTATTCATTTTGTCACCTTGGCTGATAGCATCAACAACATCTTGGCCTTTGATAACTTGACCGAATACGGTGTGAACGCCATCTAAGTGTGGTTGTGGGCAGTGTGTAATGAAAAATTGGCTTCCACCAGTGTCTTTACCTGCGTGTGCCATGGATAATGCACCAGTACCATGTTTGTGAGGGTTTCCTTCAGTTTCACATTTGATGGTGTAACCTGGTCCGCCAGTACCGTTTCCAATTGGGCATCCTCCTTGAATAACAAAGTTTGGTATTACTCTGTGGAAAGTTAAACCATCGTAAAATCCTTCATTAGCTAATTTTTCAAAGTTAGCTACAGTGCCTGGAGCTTCATTTGGGAATAATTCTAATTCAATATTTCCTTTATCAGTTTCGATTATAGCGACTTTCATATTATCACCAATTTTAAATAATATTAATAGTATAAATGTTAATGATTAAATAGTTTATGGAGGATTGAAAAATATGAATACTCAAGAGCTAATAAAAATAGAAGATGATTATTTCATTAACACTTTCACCAGACAGCCAATTGTGTTAGATCACGGGGAAGGTGTTAAAGTTACAGACATTGATGGAAATGAATATATGGATATGTTTGCAGGAATTGCCGTTAATGCTTTAGGTCACAATCATCCTAAACTTGTTAAAGCAATTCAGGACCAGGCAGAAAAACTCATTCATGTTTCAAGCATTTATTACAATGAGCCAGCTTTGGTTTATGCTAAAAAATTAATTGAAAAAACCAGTTTTGACAGAATTTTTTATGCAAACAGCGGTGCTGAAGCAAATGAGGGAGCTATTAAATTAGCCATTAAATACACTGGTAAAAGCGAAGTAATATCCACAGTTGATTCATTCCACGGAAGAACTATAATGACACTTGCAGCAACAGGTCATGAAGAATACCATGAACCATTTAAAGCAATATTGCCAAAAGGATTCATTAATGTTCCATACAATGACATTGATGCCATTAAGGAAGCTGTTACAGAAAATACTGCAGCTATCATTGTTGAACCTGTTCAAGGTGAAGGTGGAGTAAATATTCCAGATAATGAATACCTAAAACAAATAGAAGAACTCTGTCATGAAAAAAATATCGTATTCATCGTTGATGAAGTTCAAACAGGTTTCGGAAGATGCGGAACATTATTCGCACATGAATTATTCGATGTAAAACCGGATATAATGACAATGGCTAAAGGAATTGGTGGAGGAGTTCCAATGGGTGGAATTCTTGCAACAGAAAAAGTAGCTGGCGCATTTGTACCTGGAGATCATGGAACAACTTTCGGCGGTGGTCCTTTAGTTTGTGCAGCAGCTAATGCAGTACTTGATGCATTTGATGAAGAAAATATCTTGGACAACGTTAATGAAGTTGGAGATTACTTTATTGAAGAGCTTAAAAAATTGGATAAGGAAATCATAGCTGATGTGAGAGGTAAAGGTTTAATGGTTGGTATAGAACTCACCAAACCTGGTGCAGAATACGTTGATAAACTTCGCGAAGCAGGATTTTTAATTAACTGTACTTCTGGAAACGTTTTAAGATTCGTTCCACCATTAATAATTACAAAAGAAGAAATTGATGAATTCGTTAAAGCTTTAGATGAAATTTTATAGGGGTGAATGAATGGGTATCCATACTGAATATTCTTGCAGTGAATGTGGATTTAAATTAGTAGATTCTTCCGATATTTTCTGGATTGATAATGAGGGAAAAATTCATGTGGATATGCAAACTGTAGATTCATCTAAAAAAGCTTCCGATTCATTAGCTTCTGGAGGAATTTACAAATATTATTGCTATAATTGCGATAATTATATTTTTAATTTCCACATCTCTAGAAAATCTAAATTTATAGAAAAAGAGGCAATAATTCAAGTTATTGAGGCTTTGGATGATAAGATAAAAATCATTGATTTTGACAATAGATTCCAAAGCTGCATTCATTGTCGCAATGATGTTCCTTTAAAATTAGAAAAATCATTTGCTATTGACAATAAAGGCGAATTCTTCATTGAAGACTCTTTGTATAATGATTTTGATAGCAAACACTTTGATTTTTCAGGCAAATACTATGGATATTACTGTAGTGACTGTGGAAAACAGATTAATAAATTTGTTATTCTGGAAAATAATGCAAATTTAGAGGATTCATTAATTAAGGAAATCTTGGAAGATCATACTAATGATTTGACAGTCTACATTAATGATAGCTATTCCACTTGTCCTATTTGCGGCGAGGACCTTCAGGTTTTAAGCGAATCATCAACATGTCCAAAATGCAGAGTGGGATTATTGACTATAGAAAATCAAACTTTGTTTGATTAAATATCCCAATTTCTTTTTTTTAACACTTTCTTTAGGGATGTAGAAATCTCTAAACTTTTAATTTTTTCTAAACTTGCCCACATCCAGTCGGTATGTTCATCGCTTATTTTTATTTCACCTTTAACATCACATAAATACATCATAATCTGCACAGTTCTTTTGTGCTTATAATCGTTTTGTATAGCTTCTGCAAAATCTCCTATATCAACATCAAGATTTGTTTCTTCTTTAATTTCACGAACAAGCGCATCAGCAAAAAATTCACCGGATTCCACTTTTCCGCCAGGTAATTCCCACATTTCCGGGTCAGTTTTACTTTTCGGATGTCTTTTCACGATTAAAATTTCATTTGCATCATTTTTTATTATTCCGCGCACGGTTAATCCATAAGGTTTATTCATTTCAATCACTAATTCTATTTTATTTATCATATCTAATAATTTAATCGGCAAAATTTTTTCCTTCACTAGTTTTAAATAGATTAAATCTCATAAATAAAAGCATAATGTAACTTTTTAGGAGTTTTATTATGGATTTAAATATTAAAGTTAATGATAAAAACCACTTGGATATTGGTGGTGCAGATGCATGCGATATTGCAGAAGAATTTGGAACTCCAACCTATGTAATTGACGAGGCTAGGATAAGAGATAACTATAACAGATTTTATAGTGCTTTTTCAAAATACTATCCAGATTTTAAAGTATTTTATGCATGTAAAGCTAATACCAACCTTGCAGTAATGAAAATTTTAGAGTCTGAAGGTTGTTGTATTGATGCAGTTTCACCTGGAGAAGTTTACACTTCCAAAATGCTTGGATTTTCAGGTGATAGGATATTATTCACCGGTAATAACATAACTAATGATGAGTTGAAATTCGTACATGATCAAGGTGCGGTTTTAAATATTGACTCAGTATCAGCACTTAAAAGATTAGCTAGTGTAGTTGACCCTGAAGGATTAAAAATATCATTTAGGGTAAACCCAATGGTAGGTGCAGGCCACCACGACCACTGTATTACCGGAGGAGTAATGAGTAAATTTGGTATAATGGACAATGAAGCCGTTGAAGTCTACACATTAGCTAAAGAATTGGGATTCGATCCAGTTGGTATGCATTCCCACATCGGTTCAGGTATTTTAGATCCGGAACCATTTAAATTAGCTATTGAATCCACTATGGATATTGCAGGAAAAGTACATCAGGAAGCTGGAATCGACTTTGAATTTGTTGATTTTGGTGGAGGTGTAGGAATTCCATATACTCCGGAAGAAAACATTGTGGATTTAGATAAATTTGCTGAAGTCAATGTCGGTTTATTTAAAGAAAAACTAGAGGAATTTGACATGGGCAATCCTACAATGTATTTAGAGCCTGGAAGGTACATAGTTGGTGATGCCAGCGTACTTTTAGTAACTGTAAACAGCATAAAACAAAGTTACAGAAAATTCATAGGCGTCGATGCAGGTTTCCACACACTTTTAAGGCCGGCAATGTATGATTCATACCACCATATTGTTGATGCAAGTAAAATGGATGCACCAATGACTCAGGAAGTAGATATTGCAGGTAATGTGTGTGAATCAGGAGATTTATTTGCACGTGACAGGCCAATGCCTGACGTGGAAGAAGGTGACATATTAGGTATCTTAAATGCAGGTGCATATGGATTTACAATGTCTTCTAATTATAATTCAAGACCATTGGCTGCTGAAGTATTAGTAACTGATGGTAAATGTTCATTAGTACGTGAAAGACAAACATTTGAAGATTTATACGCACAGCAAACAGTTCCACCACATTTAAAATAAGTTGATACTATGGTAAATTTAAAAGGATTAAAATTTTCAAAAATGCACGGAATCGGTAATGACTTCCCAATAATCGATGAAAGTAAGGGCGAAGTTATTCCTGAAGCTGATAAACCAGAAGCATGCAGAATATTATGCCACAGAAACTTCGGTGTAGGTGGGGATGGAGTATTGTTCGTTGAACCATCTGAAGTAGCTGACATTGGATATAGAATGTTCAATCCTGATGGTAGTGAAGCTGAAATGTGTGGAAATGGTATAAGATGTTTCGGCGATTTTGTTTACAGAAAAGGTATTTTAAAACAAGAAAAAATGACTGTAGAAACTAGAGCCGGAATAAAAACCATTGAAATTACATTGGAAGATGACGAACCGGTTTTATTTAAAGTGGATATGGGGTTATCAACTTTTAAAACTCCTGAAATTCCAATGATTAGTGAAGAGGATGAATTCTTAGACGGTGAGCTGGAAGTGTTGGATACTACTTTTAACTTAACAGCCATTAGCGTTGGAAATCCTCATGCAATAATCTTTGTTGACAATGTTGATGAAATTGACATCAACAAATACGGTCCGGCTATTGAAGCTCATGAAGTTTTCCCTGAAAAAATCAATGTACACTTCGTGGAAGTTATTTCCAAAAATGAAGGTAAAATGATTACTTGGGAGAGAGGTGCAGGTGTAACCCTTGCATGTGGTACTGGTGCAACCTCCACAGCAATTTCCGGATTTAAACTAGGCTTATTCGATAGTGAAATTTTACTTCACTTGCCTGGCGGAGACTTAAACTTTACAGTATATGAAAAAGAAGATGCTCTAGGAGCCTTCATGGAAGGTCCGGCAGAGCTTGTTTTTGATGGAGAATTATAATTCTCCTTAATTTCTATTTTTTCTAAATAATCCCAATGCGATATCAGCCACACCTAATAGGATCACTATTATTAGCCAAATGCTTATGTGGTTTCTGAGAATGATAAATATTATTCCTAGAATTATAAGCGCTGCTCCTACTAAAATTGACATTTTCCAATCTTCCATTTTTAATCACCTTTTTAAATTTTATAAGCATTAATTAATGTAATATCTTCAAAAAAGAAGTGTTCTGAAGCTGCAATTTCCGCAATAAAACCCAATTCATCTAACATGTCCAATGTTTTTTCGTTATCGGAAAATGAAGACTGAATTAGCTGGACAATTCCACCATCATTTAAATGATTTGACACTTCATTTAAAAATAAATCAATAACTTTCCTACCACTTAAACCGCCATCAAATGCATAATTTAAATTGCTATCAATAACTTCATCTTCTTCGGTAGGTAGATATGGAGTATTAAATAAAATCACATCAAACTTTCTATTTTTCACCACTTCAAATAAATTTCCAAATAAGATTTCAATATTTTCAATGCCGTTGGCTTCGAAATTTTTTCTTGCAAGTTCGCACGCATCAAAATTAATGTCTGTCACGGTTATTTTATCAGTTAATCTTGAAGCATACATTGCAACAATTCCGGATCCTGTTCCAATTTCCAAAACGCTTTGACCCTCTTTAATCATCAAATTTTCAGCAAGCAGATAACTGTCTTCAGCCGGAATATAAACGTTATCATCAGTATTTATAATAAATTCACTCATAGTATCTACTCATTTAAGATTAAATTCAGTTCTTTTGATAAAAATAATATTTCTTCAGGTCTAATAGCTATTACTCTTAATTTAAGATATTCATTTAGCTTTTCATCTTCAATACTGTTTAGCTTCTCTTTCATTTCCTTTTTGTCAAGATTGCAGATTACATGTCTAGAATCAATTATCGCATTTCTGATCTTTTTGTTTCTATGTTGAAAAAGCGCTTTTGTAAAATTGGAATAAACCTTAAAATCTTCCTCAGATATTTTATTTTCTTTTGGTGTTAGCTTTACAACTGTTGAATCAACTTTTGGTTTTGGTATAAAACTTTCTGAGCTCACATCAGTTAGATTTTCAACATCACATTTGAAATATAGCATTGCAGATAATCTTGAATAGTCTTTAGTTCCAACGCTGCCGTTCATACGTCTAGCAAATTCTTTCTGATACATTAAAATGGCAAGGTCAAAATCATAGTTTAAAAATTTGAAGGTTATTGGTGATGAAATTTGATAAGGTAGATTTGAGACGATTTTATTAAATTTTGGAAAATCAACATTTAATGCATCATCATTTATTAAGTCTACATTATCTATTTTTTCTTTTTTTAGTCTTTCAGTTAATATTTTAGCTATATTTGGGTCTTGTTCGATAGCTATTACTTTTCCAGCTCTTTTGGCAAGCTCAATTGTTAATGTTCCTATCCCAGTTCCGATTTCTAGAACAACATCATTTTTGTCAATGTTTCCAAAGTTAATTATTTGGTCTCTTTTATTTTTATCAATTAAATAATTCTGACCAAGATTTTTATTTAACTTTATCCCATATTGATTCAAAATGTTTTTTGTTGTTTTTGATAGGGATTGGGAAGGTTCATTACTCAAAATATCACTTTATCTAGGTCTTCTTGCATTTCTTGGAGGTTGTGTGAATATGTAATATTTATTTTTACCTCTTCTAACTGTTGAAGTGTCTAATTCTTGTTTTACTCTGTTAACAATCATTCCTGCAGGATCTGTTAATGTAGGCAATCTTTCAGTAATGTCTTCAAAGCTTTCGAATGGTTTTTCTTCTCTTGCTTTAATAATATCCCACATGTATTTTTTTCCAATTCCCGGAATTAACTCTAAACTGTGAAGTCTTGTACTCAATGAATCGGTTGTATTAAAGAAATTAACATATTTTTCT
>JAEIGA010008427.1_pt1 | contig 15624 bp, 15 predicted proteins | sample 9270691 | NCBI WGS metagenome assembly JAEIGA01 (sample SAMN17057246, study PRJNA624740) | gut metagenome | biome: biome; isolation source: fecal sample | host: Bos grunniens | place: China: Xizang | collected 2019
CACCCTTCTCCTCGAGTTCCTCCTCGGTGAACTGTGCCTTGAACTCCTCGCGAACAGCCTCGAAAGCCTCGCTGCGACCGTGCTTGTCATTGTTACCACTTGCAGCCACTGCATAAGCCTTGGCATAGCAAGCCTCGTGCACCTGTGCACGCAACTCCTCATCATTCTCCTCGTGACAGTACTCACGCTTAACGGTTGAGCCAACCTCTTCCATAAGCTCCATCTGCGCCTTGCAATGCACCTTGATAGCCTCGTGAGCAACCTTCATAGCCTCGAGAAGCTCGGCCTCTGAAACCTCTTTCATCTCACCCTCGACCATCATGATGTTGTCGTAAGTAGCGGCAACCATAATATCCATATCAGCGCTCTCCATCTGTGCAAATGTGGGGTTAACCACGAACTCGCCGTTTACACGAGCTACGCGAACCTCAGAGATAGGACCACCAAAAGGAATATCTGAAACAGCAAGAGCTGCCGATGCTGCAAGTCCTGCAAGCGAATCGGGCATATCTACACCGTCGGCCGAGAAGAGGATGATGTTTACGTATACCTCTGCGTGATAGTTATCGGGGAAGAGAGGACGTAGAGCGCGGTCGACCAAACGACAGGTCAAAATCTCATAGTCCGAAGCCTTACCCTCGCGGCGTGTGAAACCACCGGGGAAACGTCCGAAGGCGGCATACTTCTCTTTATACTCAACCTGTAAAGGCATAAAATCGGTACCGGGTACTGCATCCTTAGCTGCGCACACGGTAGCCAACAGCATTGTGTTGCCCAAACGCAACATCACTGAACCGTCGGCCTGCTTGGCCAACTTGCCGGTCTCGAGTGTAATGACACGTCCGTCGGGCAAAGCCACATTTTTTGTTACAACATTCATCTTTCGTCTTTTTTAAACAATTTCTGTATCTAAATTCTCGCAAAGATACATCTTTTTCCATATTTTCACTATCTTTGCACCATAATTTTACAGGTTTTTGGTTATATATGAGCCAAAAGTCTGTTTTTTTAACGTAAAAAAAGTACACAACTATGAAAATATTAAATTTCAATAGAATAGGAGCTACGCTTATTGGCGCCTTTATACTTCTCTCTTGTTCACAGCAAGAGAAATTCACTATTAAGGGTAACATAGCAAACGGAGAGGGACACACACTTTACCTCTCACACATCGGTATTCAAAAGAGTAGTTACATCGACTCGGCTAAGCTTGACAAGAGAGGAGATTTCACATTCAGCAACGAGCGTCCCGAGTGCTACGACTTTTACCGTCTGCAACTCGACAAAAAAGGACGACAAATCACCATTGCTATCGACTCGACCGAGATTGTGACAGTAAACACCGATGCCGCATCATTCATCGACAGTTGCCGCATTACAGGCTCGCCCCAGAGCGAGAAAATCGCCGAGCTGACAGCGCTTGAGCAGGCGCTTCAGACACAGGTGAACACGCTTATTAAAAACAGCGGGCCAATGGTTGGAGAGACACGCAAAACAATCAACGGCATTATCGACGAGTTTAAGCAGAACATATGCAAAGAGTTCATTGCGCCTGCACCTTATAGCGCAAGCGCCTACTATGCGCTGTTCCTAAACCTAAACGGTGCACCACTCTTCGACCCACTGCACGTCCGCTTCGACAGCCGCTGCTACTCGGCTGTGGCAACAAGCCTCAACCACAACCATCCTCACGCAACAAGAGCACAACATTTGAGTAATCTTGCAGCAAAGAGTATGCGCGCTACACAACCCGTAAAACGCGATACAATATACATCGACACAAATAATGCCACCGGACTGTTCGACATAAAACTACCCGACATCGATGGAGACTCTGTAAGCCTTACATCGTTGAAGGGCAAAGTGGTAATGCTCGATTTTACAGTGTATGGCAACGCCGAGATAAGCTCACGCAACCTTGAGCTGCGCGAGATTTATGACAAATACAAAGAGCGCGGATTCGAGATTTACCAAATTTCGCTTGATGGTCAGGAGCATTTCTGGAAGACATCGGCAAGTAACCTGCCCTGGATTTGCGTGCGCGATGCAGCCGGCCCCGCGTCGTACAACCTCACACTCTATCGCGTTCAGCGAGTACCAACATACTTCCTCATAAACCGCGCTAATGAGATTGTATTACGCGACGAGCAGGTCGAGGATATTAACAAAAGCATAGAGAAACTGCTTAATGAAAAATAAAAGCAGATATTATACATTATTGAATCGTATTAACTTAAGAAAAGATAATCACCGGCAAGCAGAAAAAATATTTCCATTTTTGACGAGTTTAAATTTGCTTATTAAACAAAAAGGGGTTATCTTTGCCACATAATTGGAAAGGGAATTGGGTTCCGGCACTCGTGCTGGAATCCTTTGTTTTACTGTTTTAAAAAAAGAAATTAATATGAGCTATATGTCCCAAGAAGGCTACAACAACCTGTTAGCCGATTTAAAAGAGTTAGAGGGCAAACGCCCCGAAATTGTACGCGCCATCGCCGAGGCGCGTGACAAAGGCGACCTTTCAGAGAACGCCGAGTACGATGCAGCAAAAGAGGCACAAGGCTTGCTCGAGATGAAGATAAGCGAGCTTAAAATGATTATCGCCGATGCAAAAATCATTGATACATCGAAATTGAGCACCGATAGCGTACAGGTGCTTACCAAGGTAGGTCTCAAGAATGTAAAGACCGGAGCACTTATGCAGTATGCCATTGTACCCGAGAGTGAGGCCAATCTTCGCGAGGGCAAAATCTCCATCAACACACCCATAGCAAAGGGACTGCTTGGAAAGAAGGTTGGCGATGTAGCCGAGATTACCGTACCTCAGGGTAAGATTTCTCTTGAGATTACAAGCATCACAATCTAAAAAAAGTATGGCAACAATCTTCAGCAAAATAGTAGCAGGCGAGATACCAAGCTACAAAGTAGCCGAGGACGAGCAATTCTACGCCTTCCTCGACATCAACCCACTGGCAAAAGGGCACACATTGGTAATACCTAAACGCGAGGTAGACTATTTCTTCGACCTCGAGGATGATGAGATTGCAGCAATGCAGGTATTTGCCAAGAGAGTGGCAACTGCTATAAAAAAAGCATTCCCCTGCATTAAGGTAGGTCAGGCGGTACTTGGCCTTGAAGTACCTCACGCACATATACACCTTGTACCTATGCAGAGCGAGAAAGATATGCTCTTCACTAATCCCAAACTGCAGCTTACAGCCGAGGAGTTCAAGGAGATTGCAAGCAAAATAAACAAAGAGATTATTTAAATTCCAATATTCAGATTTTAAATATAAGATAGAGGATGACCCAAAAAGTAAACGGGCCATCCTCTTTGCTATTTTTCCCCTCGACCAAGCTGTTCACATTTTCATTAGGCAGAAATAAAAAAGGTTCAATATTTTTCCTATTCATTTTCTTATATAATAAGTTTTTACTAATTTCGCTCACAAATAGAAAAAGATATGCGCATAGTTATCGAAAATGCAACAATAGTAAACGAAGGGGAACAATTCATAGGCTCCATTGTGGTTAATGGAGACAAGATAGCCGAGGTTGTTCGCCAAGAGCAAAGACCCAGACGTGGCGACCTTAAAATAATAGATGCAAGAGGCCTTTATCTACTCCCTGGCATAATAGACGACCACGTACATTTTCGTGAGCCGGGGCTTACACACAAAGGAACAATTTACAGCGAGAGCCGAGCAGCTGCCGCAGGCGGTGTGACATCATATATGGAGATGCCAAACACCGTTCCACAAACAACAACACTAAAGGCATTAAGCGATAAATTCAAGATTGCAGCAAAGGACAGCGCCGTTAACTACTCTTTCTACTTTGGAGCCACCGATAGCAACAGTAATCTTTTTACAAGATTGAATCCCCGCAAGGTATGCGGAATAAAGCTCTTTATGGGGTCGAGCACCGGCAATATGTTGGTAGAGTCACAAGAGAAGCTCGACAACATTTTCTCCTCGGCAACACTGCCCATCGCCGTACACTGCGAAGATGGCAACATCATATCGAGAAACGCAAAGAGCGTAATATCACAAGAAGGCCCCGATCCCGCGGTAAGATTCCACCCCGTGATACGCAGTAGCGAAGCCTGCTACAGCTCGACAAAAAGCGCCATTGAGTTTGCAAAAAAGCATAATGCGAAATTGCATATAATGCACATAAGCACAGCGCACGAACTTGATTTACTCACAGCAGATATTGCCGATAACAAAAATATTACAGCCGAGGTAACACCCGCCCATCTGACTTTCTGCGACAAGGACTATGAGACATTGGGCACACGCATAAAATGCAACCCGGCAATTAAAAGCGTTGTCGACCGCAACGCACTACGCAGGGCGATATGCGAAAACCGCATCGATGTCATTGGAACCGACCACGCTCCGCACCACATAAACGACAAGATAGGAGGCGCTCTGAAAGCCGCCTCGGGAATGCCAAGCATACAGTTCTCTTTGCAAGCTCTGCTACAGTTAGTAAACAGCGGAGTGCTGAGCATAGAACAATTAGTAGACAAGATGTGCCATAACCCTGCAAAGATATTCGGCATATACAACCGAGGATTCATACGCAAGGGATATATTGCCGACTTTGTATTGGTCGACCCCAATGGGAAAAAGACAATTACCAAGGAGGATATTTTAAGCAACTGCGGATGGAGCCCATTTGAGGGAACCACATTCGATTGGAGTGTGCGTCAGACATGGGTAAACGGCCAATGCGTATATAAAGATGGCACATTCGACGACAATATACGTGGAAAGGCGTTGCGCTTTGTACGATGAACAGACACCAATTTTCATACACAGCAAAAGAACTCCTTCCGTATATCGATTGGAGCTACTTTTTTCATGCTTGGAGCATAAGCCATCGCAACAGCAACAGCGAGGCAGCACTTGAGTTACAGAGAGACGCCATCAACGTTATCACAAAAAGCAGCTGCCGCGTAAATGCTCTTTTCGGGCTATGCGATGCACGCAGCGAAGGCGACAATTTGATTATCGACGGCACTACTCTTCCACTCCTAAGACAGCAACATAACAACAGCGGTCCCAACCTGTGTCTAAGCGATTTTGTATCGCCCTATAGCGACAAGATAGGGCTCTTTGCGACATCTATAGAAAACAGTTTCGAGGAGTCGCGCGACGCAAACGACCCATACCACAATTTACTTATACAGACCATAGCCGACCGTCTGGCCGAGGCAGCAGCCACGCTTCTTCACCTGCACGTACGCACCAACCCCTCACTGTGGGGATATGCCCCAAACGAACAGTTGACAATAGAAGAGCTTAACCGCGAACAGTATCAGGGGATACGTCCTGCCGTCGGCTACCCCTCACTACCCGACCAATCAATAATATTCATAATAGACAAACTACTGAACCTGAATGATGCAGGAATAATCCTCACCGAAAGCGGAGCTATGAGACCACACGCATCGGTATGCGGTATTATGATTGCACATCCTGCTGCACGATATTTTGCCGTAGGAGAGATATGCGAAGAGCAGTTCAGCGACTATGCACAGCGCCGAGGTATAGAAAAAAGTATCCTTAGCAAGTATCTTGTTAAAAACATTTGATAGCATTATCGGCAGAATTAAAAAAAAGCGCTATATTTGCCGTAAACAGCAAATAACAGAATATTCACAGACATCTTGGATTTTAGCAAACATTTAAAAGATACGATACAATGAGAAAGCTTCTTCATCCCCTGTACGTCCTGTACCAATTTGTATTTGCCATTTGGGCCGGCATTTTCCTTACTATGTTAGCATCGCTCATCATCTGGTTATTCGGTGGTATTCTGAAAATCAAGAATGCCGACTACTATCCTGCCATCGTATGGTGTCGACTGATGTGTATTGTATTCCTTATCCCTATTAAATTGGTAGGTCGCAAGGAGTATGTTAAGGATGACCAGAACTACATTTTTGTTTCCAACCATCAGGGAATGTTCGATATTTTCATTCTCTATGGTTACATAATGAAGAACTTCAAATGGATGATGAAAAAGCAGCTTCGCAAAGTTCCTTTGCTGGGTATCGCCTGCGAATCGACCGACCACGTATATGTCGACCGCACCACCCCACAGAAAGATATTCTGCGTAAATCACTTAACATTCTTAAGAGTGGAAAATCGATGACAATCTTTGCCGAGGGAACACGCAGCGACGACGGCAAATTGGGACGTTTCAAGAAAGGTGCTTTTGTTGTTGCCAATATGTCTCAGAAGCCCATTATCCCCATTGCAATACAAGGAGCATACGACATTCTGCCTAAGGGTTGTTTCTGCGCACATTGGTCGCCGGTAACAGTTACATTCCACGCTCCCATCGAGTGCAAGGGACGCGATAGCGAGAATGTAGATTACCTTATGAGCGAGACACGCGCAGTAATTGCCAAGACACTGGGCGAGGAGTAATATTAAAAGAAAAAACAGATGGGGCTATTTCTGCTCTTGCAGTAGAAATAGTTCCTTTTTACATTAAAACAATATTAAAAAGAGAGTTATGTACGACTTAGCGATAATCGGTGGAGGCCCCGCCGGATATGTAGCTGCCGAGAATGCCGGCGCACGAGGAATGAAAGTAGTTCTTTTCGAGAAGAGAGAGCTGGGCGGTGTATGCCTTAACGAGGGCTGCATACCCACAAAGACACTCCTTTATAGTGCAAAGATGTACGACCACGCACAAGGCGGCAAAAAATATGGCATAACAGCCGAGGGCGTTGCATATGACTACAAAAAGATTGCCGACCGCAAAACAAAAGTAGTGCGCAAGCTTGTTGCCGGAATAAAGATGAAGATGGAGCATCATAATGTAGAGGTTGTTCGCGGAGACGCTTACATAGAGGGCGGCAACGAAAACTCCATTGCCATCAAATGCGGTGAAGAGAGATACGAGGCGGCAAAGCTGCTCATCTGCACCGGAAGCGAAGCTTTTGTGCCACCCATCCCCGGTGTGCAGGATAACGATGCCATACTCACAAACCGTGAGATACTTGCACTTACAACCGCGCCCGAGAGCATGGTAATCATAGGCGGCGGAGTAATCGGAATGGAGTTTGCAAGTTTCTACAACAGTTTGGGTATTCCTGTAACAGTGATTGAGATGCTCCCCGAGATTTTGGGAGGACTCGACAAGGAGATTAGTGAAATGCTTCGCGGCATATATGCCAAGAAAGGTGTAAAATTCCAGCTCAGCTGCAAGGTAACAGCCATTGAAGGACACACCGTACACTACACCGACAGCGAGGGCGAAAGCCACAGCATCGAGGGCGACAAGATACTTATGAGCGTTGGTCGTCGCCCAGTACTCACAGGCTTCGGTCTTGAGAATATCCCCGTAGCCGTTGAACGCGGAATAAAGGTGAACGAAAAAATGCAGACATCGATGCCCAACGTATATGCAGCAGGCGACGTAACAGGATTTTCATTATTGGCACACACTGCAAGCCGCGAGGGCGAGGTTGCAGTGAACAATATGCTTGGCAACGAGGATATAATGGAGTATAATGCTATCCCCGGCATCGTATACACCAATCCCGAGGTAAGCAGCGTGGGACTTACCGAGGAGCAGGCACAGGCACAGGGCATAGAGTATCGTATGAGCAAACTGCCAATGACATACGCAGGACGTTTCGTTGCCGAGAACGAGGGACAGACAGGCCTTTGCAAAATTCTCACCGACACCGAAAACCGGGTATTGGGTGTGCACCTATTGGGAAATACATCGAGCGAGTTTATATGCGCAGCCTGTATGGCCATAACAAACAGACTCACAATTGACGACCTGCGTCGCACTGTATTCCCCCACCCCACAGCCTGCGAGATTCTCAAAGAGGGACTTTTTGAGCTTGCATAAGCAAAAAAACAGAAAAAGAGCAAACAAAAAAAACGTAGTAAATAGGTTAATTGGATAAAAAATTGTTACTTTGTTCCAATTTTAAAAAAAATAAATATGAAAGAGTGCATGGTAAAACCAACCAACGGTAAATTAGGAGTAATGTGTGTTGGACTCGGTGCAGTAACCACAACCACAATTACCGGTGTACTAATGTCGCGTAAAGGCCTCTCGAAACCAATCGGTTCATTTGCCTGCGACGGTATTATGCGTCTGGGAAAAGGCGAGGAAAAGATATATAAAGAGGTTAAACATATACTGCCAATTGCAAAGCTCGACAGCATAGTATTTGGCGCTTGGGATATATACGAAGACAACGCTTACGAGGCTGCCATCAAGGCAAATGTACTTAAACAGAGCGATATTGACCCCGTTAAGGAGGAGTTACAGGCTATACGCCCATACAAGGCTCTGTTCGACAAGAGCTATGCAACGAATATCGACGGTCCCAATGTAAAGGGTGCCGGCTCGCGTTGGGAACTCACCGAGCAACTGCGCGAAGATATTCGCAGTTTCAAGGCCGAGAACGGCTGCGACCGCGTCGTTGTAATATGGATAGCAAGCACCGAGAAATATATTCCTCGCGACGAGAACATTCACGGCAGCCTTGCTGCATTTGAGGCAGCAATGAAAGCAAATGATGTAGAGCACGTTGCACCAAGTATGTGCTATGCCTACGCAGCAATGCGTGAGGGTTGTCCTTTTGTTATGGGCGCCCCCAACCTGTGCGTAGACATTCCCGCAATGTGGGAGCTTGCCGAGGAGATGCGTGTACCCATCACCGGAAAAGACTTCAAGAGCGGACAGACAATGATGAAGACAGTGCTTGCCCCCGCATTCTTCACACGCCAGTTGGGTGTAACCGGATGGTTCTCGACAAACATTCTTGGTAACCGCGACGGTGTAGTGCTTGATGCCCCCGAGAATTTCGAGACAAAGCGCCGCAGCAAGACATCGGCTTTGGAGAATATCCTCGACAGCGACATCTACCCCGAGCTCTACTCGGATGTATACCACAAGGTACGTATCAACTATTACCCCCCACGTGGCGACGAAAAAGAGAGCTGGGATAACATCGACATATTCGGCTGGATGGGCTATCCTATGACTATAAAGGTTAACTTCTTGTGCCGCGACTCAATCTTGGCTGCTCCAATTGTACTCGACCTTATCCTGTTCAGCGACATTGCACTGCGCGCCAACCTAACAGGCATACAGGAGTTTATGTCGTTCTACTGCAAGGCACCTATGCACAAGGATGGTGAAAAGCCTGTGCACGACCTCTTCAAGCAGTTTGCAATGCTAAAGAACAAGATTAGAGAGCTTGCCGGTTACGAGGCCGACCAGGAACTTGACTAAAGCCCCTGCTTGCAGAAAATATTTGACAGAAATCTCGATATAGCAGAAAATATGCAACAATCTTACGGATTGTTGCATATTTTATAAATATTCGATACATTTTTCGTATTTTATTGTATTTTTATTGTGAAAATTCTATCTAAATATATATTTTTGCAGCCGTTTAGCAAAAGAAAGGAAAAGATAGAATATGAAAGTTAAAAACTCGCGCCTCGACGCCATACGCCTTATACTATCGACACAGGAGATTGGCAGTCAAGAGGAACTTTTATCCGAACTCTCGAAAGAGGGTTTTACTCTTACACAAGCGACACTGTCACGCGACCTGCATCAGTTGCGCGTGGTAAAGACCGTAGGAGCACAAGGTAAATACAGATACGTACTCACACGTCCGCACCAATACCGACACGAGGGAGGAGATAGCGAGATGCGTCCACTCACGACACCACAGGAGGTAAGCGGATATATTTCGATAAAATTTTCGGGCAATATGGCTGTTATTCACACAAAGCCCAGCTATGCAAGCACATTGGCCTACCACATCGACGGCTACGATTTTCCCGAGATTTTGGGCACAATAGCCGGCGACGATACTGTGATGATGGTGCTTGCCGAGCACACGACAAAAGGCGCTGTTCTTAAGGCGCTTAGAACAATTATACCTAATATTTAAAAAGGGGAAAAATGGAACAAGAGATTAACGATGGCATAAAGGTTATAATAGCCGATGCCTCACACGAGAAATATGTTGATGAGATTCTTCAGACAATAAGCGACGCCGCAAAAGTACGCGGCACAGGTATTGCCAAAAGAACACACGAGTATCTTACACAGAAGATGCGCGAGGGTAAAGCTGTAATTGCCCTATGCGAGGAGCAATTTGCAGGCTTCTGCTACATCGAGAGCTGGGGAAACAAGCAGTATGTTGCCAACTCGGGACTTATTGTAAGCGACCGTTTCCGCCGTCACGGTCTTGCCCGACGCATTAAGAAGAAAGCATTTGAACTATCGCGTCAGAAATGGCCCGACGCAAAGCTCTTTGGTCTCACAAGCGGCGGCGCAGTAATGAAGATTAACACCGAGCTTGGATACGTACCCGTACCCTTCTCGGAGCTCACCGACGACGAAGCATTTTGGAAAGGATGTCAGGGATGCGTAAACCACGATGTACTTATGCGCACCGACCGTCGATACTGCATCTGCACAGCAATGCTCTACGACCCTGCAAAACATAAAAACGATAAATAAAATATAAGAACAATATAACTATGAGCAAGAAAAAAGTAGTTGTCGCATTCAGCGGAGGACTGGATACTTCATTCACCGTAATGTATCTGGCAAAAGAGAAAGGTTACGAGGTATACGCCGCCTGCGCCAACACAGGAGGTTTCAGCCCCGAGCAACTTAAACAGAACGAAGAGAACGCCTATAAACTGGGTGCAACAAAATATGTCACACTCGACGTTACACGCGAGTACTACGAGAAGAGTCTTAGATATATGATATATGGTAACGTGCTGCGCAACGGCACCTACCCCATCTCGGTATCTTCGGAGAGAATTTTTCAGGCATTGGCAATAGCACGCTACGCAAATGAGATTGGAGCATCGGCTATTGCACACGGCTCGACAGGAGCCGGTAACGACCAGATTCGTTTCGATATGACCTTCCTCGTGCTTGCCCCAGGTGTAGAGATTATCACCCTTACACGCGATATGGCACTGACACGCGAGTATGAGGTAAACTACCTTAACGAGAATGGTTTCTATGCCGACTTCACAAAGCTAAAGTACTCTTATAATGTAGGTATCTGGGGAACATCAATCTGCGGTGGTGAGATTCTCGACTCGGCGCAGGGTCTTCCCGAGAGCGCTTACCTTAAGCAGGTTGAGAAGGATGGTGAAGAGGAGCTACGCCTCACATTCGAGAACGGCGAGCTAAAGGCAGTCAATGGCGAGGAGTTCAATGACCCCATCAAAGCTATTCAGAAGGTCGAGGAGATTGGTGCCCCCTACGGCATTGGACGCGATATGCACGTTGGCGACACAATAATAGGTATAAAGGGCCGTGTTGGTTTTGAGGCGGCAGCCCCTATGCTTATAATAGCTGCACACAAGTTCTTGGAGAAATATACATTGAGCAAATGGCAGCAGTATTGGAAAGACCAAGTTGCAAACTGGTATGGTATGTTCCTGCACGAAAGCCAATATCTGGAGCCGGTAATGCGCGACATCGAGCAGATGCTCGAGAGCTCCCAGCGCAATGTAACGGGCACTGCAATCCTGAAACTTATGCCCAAGCACTTCGAGACCGTAGGAGTAGATTCTCCCAACGACCTCGTGAAAAACAAATTGGGCGAGTACGGCGAGGTTCAGAAGGGCTGGACAGCCGAAGATGCAAAAGGCTTCATCAAGGTTACTTCTACTCCCTTGCGTGCCTATTATGCCAACCACCCCGACGAAAAAATATAATAACTACAGATATGATAAAAGTTGGAATAATTGGAGGTGCCGGTTACACAGCCGGAGAACTCATACGACTGCTGCTCCTGCACCCCGAAGTTGAGATAAAGTTCATACACAGCAGCAGCAATGCCGGCAACAGAATAACCGATGTGCATTGTGGCTTGCTTGGCGAGACCGAATTGACCTTTACCGCCGAAATGCCTTTTGAGGAGATTGATTTGCTCTTCTTCTGCACTGCGCACGGCGATACACGCAAATTCCTCGAGAGCAACACCTTGCCCGACGAACTGAAGGTTATAGACCTCTCGATGGACTATAGAATAAAGAGCCAAGACCACGACTTCATATACGGCTTGCCCGAACTGAACCGTCGTAAAACCTGCCACAGTCGTTATGTAGCCAATCCCGGTTGCTTTGCCACCTGTATAGAGCTTGGACTTTTGCCGCTGGCAAAGGAGCATCTTCTTAAAGGCGATATATCGGTTAATGCTATAACAGGCAGCACAGGTGCGGGTGTAAAGCCGGCGGCAACTACCCACTTCAGCTGGAGAAACAACAACCTGAGCATATACAAGCCTTTCGAGCATCAGCACCTGCCCGAAATTATGCAGAGCATCAAGCAGCTGCAGCCCGATTTTGACGGAGAGATAGACTTTATCCCTTATCGTGGCGATTTTGCACGTGGCATATTTGCCACTATAGTTGTGAAATGCGACCTCGACATAGAGACAATATATAAGCTATACGAAAGCTATTATGAACGCGACTCGTTCACACACATCGTAAGCAAGCCAATAGACCTCAAGCAGGTAATCAATACCAACAAGTGCCTCATACATTTGGAAAAGCACGGTGGCAAGCTGCTTATAACATCAATTATCGATAATCTGTTGAAGGGCGCAAGCGGTCAGGCTGTGCATAATATGAACCTTCTCTTCGGCCTTGCCGAAACAGTGGGCCTGCAGCTTAAGCCGTCGGCTTTTTAAAGATTGTGCAGCAAACAGAAGAAAAGCAATAGAAGAAAATGGAACTATACAATGTTTACCCGCTCTTCGACGTCAACATAGTCAAAGGAAAAGGTTGCAGGGTGTGGGACGAAAACGGAGTGGAGTATCTCGACCTCTATGGTGGTCACGCGGTTATATCCATAGGCCATTCGCACCCCAAATATGTAGAAAAGATAAGCCGTCAGGTTGAAACGCTTGGCTTTTACTCAAATTCAGTAATAAACAGGCTGCAGCAGAGGGTTGCGAAGCTGCTTGGCCGTGTGAGCGGTTACGACGACTATAACCTCTTTTTTATAAATTCCGGTGCCGAGGCCAACGAGAACGCACTCAAGCTCTCATCGTTCAAGAACGGCAAGCATCGCGTCGTAGCCTTTAGAAAGGCTTTCCACGGCCGCACATCGCTCGCGGTTGAGGCTACCGACAACCCCAAAATCGTAGCGCCCATAAACGCTTGCGGGCATACCACGTTCGTGCCGCTTGGCGACATTGACGCTGTACGCGCAGAAATAGACAAAGGCGATGTTACAGCTGTAATAATCGAGGGCATACAAGGTGTAGGCGGCATTCAGATACCCTCTTGCGAATTCCTTCAGCAGCTCCAGCAGCTCTGTAACGCAACCGGCACCACACTCATTCTCGACGAGATACAGAGCGGTTGCGGGCGCAGCGGAAAGTTCTTTGCACACCAGTGGGCAGGAATACGCCCCGATATTATTACCCAAGCAAAGGGAATAGGCAACGGCTTTCCCATAGGCCTTGTCCTCATAAGCCCCAAGTTCGAAGCTGTATATGGAGAACTGGGCACTACATTCGGCGGCAACCACCTTGCTTGTGCTGCAGCAGAGGCTGTACTCGAGGTCTTTGAAGAGGAAAACCTGCTCTCAAACGTAAACCGCGTAGGCGGGTTCCTGCTCAGTGAACTCGGCAAGATAGAGGGCATAAAAGAGGTGCGCGGGCGCGGTCTTATGATAGGCATTGAACTGGACAGCCCTGTGAAGGATATAAGGCGTCGCCTTCTCTTCGAAGAGCGTGTCTTTACAGGCGTCAGCGGAACAAATGTCATTCGCCTTCTTCCGCCTTTGACACTGACAATGGACGAGGCTGCCGACTTTATTGCCCGTTTCAAAAGGGTAATGGGGTAGGGCCCGGCAGTAAACATCTCTGGAATATATGGCTATAGACCTTCAAATAGAGAATATCTCGAAGAGCTTCGGCGACTTGCTCCTCTTCAGCAACATATCGTTTGCGGTAGAAGAGAGGCAGCGCATAGGGCTCATAGCCTGCAACGGCAAGGGCAAAAGCACACTGCTGAAGATTATCGCAGGCGAGGAACCTCTCGACGACGGCAAAATAACATTCCGTGGAGGGCTCAGAGTGGGCTATCTGGAACAGGAACCCGATTTCAGTGCCAACCAAACAGTTATAGAGGCCTGCCTGCAGCGTAACAGCGAAAAGGCTGGCGTAATAGCACGCTACGAAGAGGCTATGGAGAATAACGACCACGCGGCTTTGCAGCATCTTATGGAAGAGATGGACCGCCTCGAAGCGTGGGACTACGAGAACCGTGCCAAGCAGGTGCTCACTAAACTAAAGATAGAGAGGTTCAACCAACCTATAAAGGAGTTGTCGGGCGGGCAGAAGAAGCGTGTGGCTTTGGCTTCGGTGCTCATAGAAGAGCCCGACCTAATGATTTTGGACGAGCCTACCAACCACCTCGACACGCAAATGGTGGAATGGCTCGAAGAGTACCTCTCCCGTATCAGCGGCAGCCTGCTTATGGTAACGCACGACCGCTATTTCCTAGACAACGTATGTAACGAGATAATAGAGATTGACGACAACCGTATCTACCGCTACAAAGGCAACTACAGCTATTTCCTGCAAAAACGGGAAGAGCGGTTGCAGAACCTCGCGACGGAGACTGCCCGCGCACGTAATCTGTTGCGCAAAGAGCTCGACTGGATGCGCCGTCAGCCACAGGCACGTGCCCACAAGGCAAAATACCGTATAGACGCATTCTACAAGCTCGAAGAGAAAGCCGCGGCTATGCGCGACGACAGCAAGGTATCGCTCGAAGTGAAGTCGCAGTACATAGGCAACAAGATATTCGTTCTAAAGGCGCTTTCCAAGAGTTTCGGCGACAAGAAAATAACAGACAACCTCTTCTATACCTTCTCGCGTTACGAGAAATTGGGAATAGTAGGCAACAACGGCACAGGCAAGTCAACATTCATAAAGATGCTCTTGGGCGCGGTAGCACCCGACAGCGGTACCATAGAGGTGGGCGAAACAGTCAAGTGGGGCTACTACAGCCAAGACGGCCTTAGCTTCAACGAACAGATGAAGGTGATAGACGTTGTAAAGAATATTGCCGAAGTGATACCGGTGGCCGGAAAGATGCTCACTGCATCGCAGTTCCTTCAGCATTTTCTCTTTCCGCCCGAAAAGCAGCACAGCTACGTCTACAAGCTCAGCGGCGGCGAAAAACGCCGTCTCTACCTCTGTACGGTGCTAATGTCGAACCCCAACTTCCTAATCCTCGACGAGCCCACCAACGACCTCGATATAGAGACCCTTCAGGTACTCGAAGAGTACTTGTGCGACTTCAAAGGCTGCGTAATAGTAGTGAGCCACGACCGCTACTTTATGGACAAAGTTGTAGACCACATCTTTGTGTTCAACGGCAACGGCAATATAAAAGACTTCCCCGGCAACTATACCGACTGGCGCGACTGGCGTAACGAAGAGGCTGCCGCAGCGGCGCGCGAGGCAGCCGAAAAGGCAGCCAAGAACAACGCTCCCAAGCAGAGCTACCGCACCGAAACAAAACGGAAACTCTCGTTCAAAGAGCGCAAGGAGTACGAAACCC
>JAEIGA010008428.1_pt1 | contig 15624 bp, 14 predicted proteins | sample 9270691 | NCBI WGS metagenome assembly JAEIGA01 (sample SAMN17057246, study PRJNA624740) | gut metagenome | biome: biome; isolation source: fecal sample | host: Bos grunniens | place: China: Xizang | collected 2019
AGAGGAATCTCGCCACCAGCAAGAGTCTCGGGGAAAGACTCATCTACATCAGGAAGGCTCTTCACAAGAAAATAGAGGTCGAGTCCTGCCAATAGTTCTCTTCTGCGGGGAGATGCCGACGCAAGAACAATCTTATAATCTTTAATATTATCGAGCATAAATTAGAAGCTGTTTAAGAAGCTGTTTAAATTTCTAAAAAAAATATTCATATTTAAGCTGACTGTTTCGCGATATAAATTTAAAGTTTCTTACCAACCAAAAGCGTTTGCCTCATCCATCCATTTCCCTTGAGCCGCCATAATCTGCTCAATCACATCGCGTCCGCAACCATCACCGCCATTTATAGGAGAGATATATTTCGACAACTCCTTAATTTCGTGTGCCGCATCGGCAGGGCAACAGGGAAGACCGCACATCTGCATTACCTCGTAATCGGGAATATCATCGCCCATATACATAACCTCCTCGGGGTTGAGTTCGTACATTGTCAGAAGTTCCTCGAAGCAGTCTCTTTTTATTGATGCACCTATATATACATCCTTTATTCCAAGTCCCTGATAGCGTACACGCACCGCCTCGGTACGCGCACCTGTTATTATAGCCACGTGAAAGCCGGCCTTTACAGCCAACTGCAAAGCATAGCCATCTTTTATATTTACAGTGCGCATAGGTTCACCATTTGGATACATTGATATTGTCTCGCGGCTTAACACGCCGTCAACGTCGAAGACAAGCGCCTTAATCTTTTTTAAATCGTAGTTTATCATATTTATCGGTTTTTTAGAATATAATCACTGAGCATATTGTAGACCGACAGCAGCTCCTCGTCGAGCAGTGAACGCTGCGACTGCATCACCGCCTCGTCACCTCGGCGCGCAGGCCCTGTCTGCGCCTCTTTCGGATGCAACGAATGTACCTTTGCCGCTGTCTCGTCTATAAGCGGCAGCATCGCCTCGAAAGGAAGCCCGTTGCGTCTCAGCAGCTCGGCCGACATTGCATATAGTGCATTGGGGAAATTGCAGGCAAACACAGCAGCCAAATGCAGATAACGACGCTGCTCACTCGTTGCATCATATACTTTTCCGCCAAGTTCAGAGGCTATAAAGCGCAGAGTCTCTGTTGCTGCCTTATCGCACCCCTCGACAAAAGTTGAAACAGTCGAGAAATCCACTATACGCAAACGGCTGAATGTCTGCATAGGGTAAAACACACCGTAGCGACTGCATCCTGCCTCACGCAGTGCATCCATCGATATACTGCCCGCGGTATGTGCAATAAGAGAAGAGGGGAAAAGTGTGGCAACCGAAGAAAGCACCTGTGGCAGAGCCTCATCGGCCACCGATACAATTACCACATCGGCCTGTGGCAAGGTATTCATATCACAGGAGTAGAACGTTCCTAAACGCTCGCCAAGCGCACGCGCCGACTCCTCGGTACGACTCCACACCCCCGCAACATCTATTCCGGCACCACACAAAGCAACGCCCAACGATGTCGCCAGATTGCCAGCACCAACAAGAAGTACCGAATTACTGCTCACCGTACTTTCCAACATACACCTTCTCCCACTGCATTTTCTCCTCGTCGAAAGGCTTCGATTCTCGTTCCTTATGTCCTACTGCCAAAATAGATAGTACGGCATAGTGTGGAGGCAGCCCTAACAGAGATTTCACATTCTCTTCGGCCGAATTACCCTCGGCATCGCTGCGCAGGCGTATCTGCACCCAACAGCTGCCAAGCCCCTGCTCCTCTGCTGCAAGCTGCATAAGAATTGTAGCGATAGAGCAATCCTCGATCCAGACATCTGTTTTTGTAGTATCGGCAACAACAACAACCGCCATTGGCGCACCCTCGAGCAACTGCGCACCGGCAGCCTTACTCACCGAAAGGGCTTTTAGCATATCCTTCTCCTCGACAAGAATAAACTCCCAAGGATTTATACGATGCCCCGAAGGAGACATCAGCGCAGCACGCATAATATTTGCAACCGCCTCTTTATCTACAGTCTCATCTGTAAAGCGTCGGCAACTGCGTCTATTCTTTAGTAATTCCAGAAAATTCTCCATAAAACAATATTTTACAACCGCGAAGATACTCTTTTCTTTGCGACAGACAAAATACGAGACTACACAAAATAAGAAGCTATTATAAATTTCTATAAAAAATTTTCAGATAGAAGCTGACAGTGTCGCGATATAAAATTAAACAGCCTCTAAGTCATATAAAACAAAGATAAGCAGAGGTTGTTATATTATAAAAAGAGTATGTATGCAACAAGAAGATAAAAAGGCACTTAAATACCACTCCGAAGGACGACCGGGAAAAATAGAGGTAATGCCCACAAAGCCACTGCGCAACCACGAAGAGATTGCACTCGCCTACTCTCCGGGAGCAATAACACCCGCAATAGGAATAAACAAGAATGTTTGGAACGCATACAAATACACCAACAAAGGCAATCTGGTTGCTATAATAAGCAACGGCAGTAACATTTCTGAAGGCAAAAATTTAGGAGCAGCAGCGGCAAAGCCACTATTGGAGGGTCGCAGTATGCTATTTAAAGTTTATGCCGACATCGACGCATTTGACATAGAAATTGCCGAAGAGAACAGCAAAAGACTAATAGAGATAATAGTCTCAATGGCACCCACTTTTGGCGCAATAGAGCTATCTGGAATCGAGCCCAAAAAGTGCTATCTCATAGAAAAACAGTTGCGCAAACTATTGGACATACCGGTAATCAATGACAATATATGTGGCAAAGCAGTATGCTGTGCTGCTGCCATAATGAATGCAACCGAATTTGCCTGTAAAGAGATAGAGAATCTGAAAATCGTTCAGAGCAGCAGCGACGAAGCCATTTCGACAATGCTTCTCGCCATAGGCATCAAGCAAGAGAACATAGTGACACTCGGCAACGACGAAGAGCGAAACCCATCTACGTCCATCGCCAATGCCGATGTTTTTATAGGTCTTTCAAAAGAGAGCGTAATAACGGAGGATGATATATCATCAATGTCTCACGACCCGATAATACTATTACTATCCACCGCCATTGGAATAGATTTTGAAAGAGTGAGAAAAATACGCCCCGATGCAATTTTCGCGACCTGCAACCCCGACCTACCCAATCAGATAAACGAATTCATCTCCTTTCCTTATATTTTTCGCGCAGCGCTCGACACGCTTGCCAGCTCCATTGACGAAAAGATGCTTTTAGCAGCAGTGAAGGCTATTGCACAGTTGGCACGTCGCCCCGTACCTGCATCACTGAAAAGAAAATATAAAAAGGAATTCGTATATAATAGAGAATATATCTTACCACTGCCCAACGACCGACGTCTTGCTACAGAAGTAACCGTTGCTGTAGCAAAGACAGCCATAGAGAGCGGAATAGCCCGACACACTATAACCGATTGGGAGGATTACAACAACACTCTTTTAAGCCGTCTCGAGAGAGAATATAGTTTCTGCCGCGAGATTTTTGGGCATCACCGCAGCAACAACAAATTGCGTCGTCGATACACACGCTCATTACCCGACATTATATCATATAATTAGCAGGTGGCAACGTCATACAAAAAAATAATACACACAATCTTCTGATAGTGTGTATTATTTGCTATGTGCCACTTTTTTTCGGGCATACTCTTTTTTTATAGCCTTAGGCAACTCCTTCATTATAAGAGAGACTCTTTTCGATTGCTTACTGGGTTCAACAACAAGCCTATGCAACCACTCCAAGCCTAATTTTATCATCCACTTGGGAGCTCTCTTTGGAACATGTTCCAGTCCGCTATAGAAGTTAAAAATTGCACCTACCCCAAACATAACACCACGTTTCAGATAAGGTTTCAGACGGTACATAAACTGCTCCTGTTTAGGTGCTCCCAAAGATATCCACACAATATCGGGGGCCTCTTCGTTTATCATTGCAGCGATACCTTCGTAATCGAAATCATCAACAGAACAGTAAGGTAGCTCCTCGAAACGCATATTCGCAATAGAAGGGTCTATTTTCGTTATCTCACTCTTAAGTCCATCGAGCACCTCACGCGATGAGCCCAAAAAGAATTGCTTATACCTGCGTTTATTTATGAAATTAAAGAATAAATCCGACGCACAATAATTTGCATAATTTGTGCCGTACATCAAATTTATTATTATAGGAAGCCAAGTGCTGTCACAATTACTTACGACTGAGTTATTGATAACATCGAGATGGCTCGAAAAACGTTGAGCCTCGGAAAAGTTATTACCATCAAGCGCACAGACATAGCCCGCTCTATTCTCGCGAATACAGCGTTCTATAATCTCATCCACTCTACGATGATCAAATACAAAGTTTATTCCAAAGTATTTTTTCATTATCTGGTAATAACACTAAAAAAATTAAATTCCCTGTATCATTTGGATTAACTGATACAAATATACATACAAACGAACGAGAAATATGAAGTTCACTTCAATATTTTTCAAAGCGAGTGCAGTCTATTGTTCGCGATTCATCGCAAATATACATAACAGTTTTCTAACTCAAAATTAAACAAGTTTGCAAAAATAAAGTTTTTTATCACATCTACCAAATATTAATAATAAAAACCTACAAATTAACATTTATAGTTTTGATATTATTTGTATTTTTGCGGTCACGTGCGAATAAGCATTATATTTGCATCAATTTTTCCCATATCAAATTAATATTAAAACAAGAACAAATATGACACTTAGTTGGTTTGAATGTAAAGTAACATACGAGCGTGCAGGCGAGAAAGGCCTCAACACAAAAGTAAACGAAGTATATCTAACACAGGGATTTACCTTTACCGAGGTAGAGAAGCGTCTGACAATGGAAATTCAGCCTATGGTTACCGGCACTTTCGATATAATGAAGATGGAGCGCACAAAGTATAATGAACTTGTAGACAGCACCGAGGAGAATGCCGACAAATGGTTCAAGTGCAAGATTGTAATGGTGACAATAGACGAGGTGAGCGCAAAGGAGAAAAAGACCTCAGCAGTTATTTTGGTAAAGGCCGAGGATGTCTCGGGTGCAGTAAAAAATCTTACCAAGCATATGGAAGATTCAATCATGAATTACGACCTTGCGGCTGTTAACGAGAGTAGCATTGTAGATATTTTCCCCTACGAAGCTGTTTAAGCAAAAAAAAGATGCAAGCAGATATAAAAAGGAACATAGAGCGCATAAGTGCCACCCTGCCAAGCGGGGTGACACTTATAGCCGTTTCGAAATACCACCCCGGAGAAGCCATAGAAGAGGCATACTGTGCAGGACAACGTCATTTTGGCGAAAGCAAAGCACAAGACCTGCGCATCAAGCAGCAAACGCTCCCCAAAGATATTTATTGGCACTTTATAGGGCATCTGCAAAGCAATAAGATAAAATACATTGCACCGTATATCCATCTTATACACAGTATCGACTCGCTACGTCTGTTGCAGGAGGTAGACCGACAAGGTGCAAAGGTTGGACGAACCATAGATTGTCTTTTACAAATACATATTGCACGCGAAGAGACAAAATTCGGGTTCACGCCCGATGAGTGTCGCGCAATGCTCGATACCGGCGAGTGGCGCTCACTATCCAATATACGCATACGCGGTCTTATGTGTATGGCAAGCAACACCGATAATAATGAGCAGATAAAAGAGGAGTTTCATGCTGTAAAAGAGTTGTTCGACGAGATACGTGCAAAGCACTTCTCTTGCGAAAGCACTTTCGACACACTATCGGCCGGTATGAGCGATGACTATGCGATTGCCATTGAAGAAGGCAGCACACATATTCGCATAGGCTCCGACATTTTCGGTCCACCACAGAAATAATCGATTCTACTTTTTCAACGTAAAAGGCTGTAGAATAGCCACACCTTAAGAACAGAACGAAGGAAAACCTTCGTTTTTTTATTTAGCAGCATCTAAGAAGCTGTTTAAATTTCTAAAAAAAATATTCATATAGAAGCTGACGGTTTCGTCGTTTTTTATATTCAAAAATGCCTGTTTGTTTCTTTTTTGTGGTTACATAGCCCGCTATGCGCCCTTAAAATATAAATAAACATCCAATTTTTGCTCTATAAAAAACTTGACGATATAAATTTAAACAGCTTCTAAAAATTGCACATTTTTCTCTTTTTGTGCAATTTTCTGCATTTTTTCTTGTTTTTACCACTTTTTTATTATTAACTTTGCAAACGAAAAGTAAAAAGAACAATTAATTATGGGCAAAATTTGTTTTTGCTATACCATTATATTATTTTTGCTTTTGGACAAAAAATGAGATATTGCCAACCGGGCCGGTCACCTTGTTTGCAATCATTTTTGCCTATGGTCAAGAAAACAAACAATCTACAAATACTAACAATCATGTCTAACAATCAAAGCTTCATTGGGCTATACGCAACCTCTTTTAAAGAGAATTGGTTGCATAGCGCTCTCACCGATTATAAAGGTATCTCTTACACCTACGGCGATGTTGCAAGCGAAATAGCCAAACTGCACACCTTCTACCGTCTGAGCAACATAAAGCCAGGCGACCACATTGCACTATGCGGTCGCAACTGCTCGCGTTGGGGAATAGCTTTTTTGTCGGTAGTAACATACGGTGCAATAGCAGTACCCATCTTGCACGATTTTAAAGCCGATAATGTTCATCACATTGTTACCGACTCGGACTCACGACTGCTATTCGTCGGCGACTCGAACCGCACACAGCTTAACTATGACAACATGCCGGCTCTTGAGGGAGTAATCCGCATCGAGGATTTTTCACTCAATATGAGCCGCAGCGAGACAATAAGCGAAGCACACTCTAAGATGAACGATGAGTTCACAAAGAGCTACCCCAAAGGTTTCAGCGCAGCAGACATCGATTACTATCAAGAAAGCCCTGAGGAACTTGCCATAATAAACTACACATCGGGCACAAGCGGCTTCTCAAAAGGTGTACTTATCCCCTATCGTGCACTTTACAACAATATGATGTTCGCTACAGAAGTACTCACAATGAAGCCCGGAATGAATATGCTCTCAATACTTCCAATGGCACATATGTATGGAATGGCATTTGAGTTCCTCTATCAGCTCACACGTGGTGTGCAGGTATTCTTCCTGACACGTACCCCCAGCCCACGCATCATATTCGATGCATTCAGCAAAGTACGTCCCACAATCATTGTAGCCGTTCCACTTATCATAGAAAAGATTATACGCAAGAGCGTAATGCCCAAGCTTCAAAAACCGCATATGCGCATTGCTACAAAGATTCCAGGAATAAGCAATATCATCTACCGCAACATACGCAAAAGAATGCTCAAAGCATTTGGCGGCAACGTTGTCGGGATTATTATCGGCGGTGCAGCATTCAACCCCGAGATTGATGCTCTGCTACACAAAATTAAATTCCCCTATACTGTTGGTTATGGTGCTACAGAGTGCGCCCCTATTATATGCTACAGCGATTGGAGCGAAGCTAAAGTTGGCAGTTGCGGAAAACCGGCTCTTGGTATGGAGGTGAAAATTCTGAGCGACGACCCGCAGAACAAGCCCGGTGAGATAATAGTACGTGGCCCCAACGTAATGTTAGGCTACTACAAAAACCCCGATGCCACCGAGCAGGCACTCGACAAAGATGGTTGGTATCACACCGGCGACCTTGGAATAACAGACAGCGATGGTTTCATATTCATAAAGGGACGCTGCAAGAGTATGCTTCTAAGCGCTAACGGACAAAATGTTTATCCCGAAGAGATTGAAGCCGTAATAAACTCAATGCCCTGCGTTATCGAATCACTCGTAATACAAAAAGAAGAGAAATTTATAGCACTCATCTACCCTGATAACGATGCACTGCAAGCCGAGGGAGTTACAGACATCTCTGCCAGGATGGAGGAGCTGCGCAAAGAGATAAACAAACTTATCCCCGCATACGAGCACATATCAGAGATACGAGTAATGCAAGAGGAGTTCGAGAAGACACCCAAGAAGAGCATAAAGCGCTATCTCTACCAATAACGTTCAAGACTTACCCGGTATAAAGTATAATTTGCTTTTACCATATTCCTAAGATTTGCCAATAATATGTTTATGCATATTTTGGCAAATCTTCTTTTTGTTCGGCAATAATATATAGGTTGAGCAGACAAGTCGACGCTTAAGCCGGCACATATATCCCCCTCGACAGCGCATATCCCGCTGCAGTAAGCAATATGCCGACAATAACGCTGACAGCAATATAGATTGCAAATGCCCAATAATTCCCGGCCTGAAGCATTAGAAGAGCCTCCTTTGAGAAGGTTGAGAACGTCGTAAAACCGCCACAAACACCAAACGTACAGAATAGAGCAAGCGCTCCCCCATCGTTAGCGGTACGACTAAAAATGCCGCATAGCAAACCAATAACAAAACATCCCACAAGGTTTACAGTCAGTGTACCCCAGGGAAAAGCCTTGCCAATATTACTCATAGCAACCGAAACAAGATACCTTGCACCTCCACCAAGAAAACTACCTAAACCTACAATCAGCAAATTTTTAAAAATATCAGCACCCATACACTTTGCCGTTTTGACTTTTAGAAGCTGTTTAAATTTATATCGCGACACTGTCAGCTTCTATATGAATATTTTTTTAGAAATTTAAACAGCTTCTTATATTACAATAAAGAAAATGTTTGCCTAATTCAAATTCATACTGAATAAACAGCACAAATCATTGAGAAGAATAGTTGCTATCCCCTATACATCCTTTTGATGGCAGATACCGACTCAATGGATAAAATAAACACAAACGGGAACCAACACAGAGCATCTGTAATCACTTGCATTTTGCCGTTGTCGAGCAAACCTATATATTCCAAACAAGGCATAATACCTGATGCCGGTAATATTGCCAAAAAAGCAGGAGCAAGCAATGGAAATAGAGAACACATACCCTGCATAACATCCGATACACTACGATAGTAGCCACACACCGAACCGTGCATAAGAGAGAGCACAAACGAGAGCAAGAAAAAAATCAATATCCAACCAATTACCATTGCCGACGTACCCCAATCATCGGTAACACCGGCAAGCAGTCGCCAAGGAGCCACAGAAGCAGCAAAGAGCATAAGTGAAAACAGCAGCAACACAGCCAGCGTCAACCCCGCAGCATATCGTCTTATGGAGGAGAGACGAGATAATAATAACGCATCTACAATAGTAACAAAAATTCCCGAAGCTGCCAGCACACCAATAGAAGCCACAACAAGTACTATAGCACCCCAAGGAGCAGCATCCATCGACTGCACAGCTGTATAAAGAGCCCAGCGAACCCCCTCACCCGAAAACAGACTGCGAAATTCCCCACCCGAGCGAGTAAAAAGCCCTACAACTCCTATTAGCCACGATACTATCCACAACGCAACCAACGAAAGCGAATATGCGGCAAACGGCAAGTATCTGTAATTCACTTTACTCATCGGCTTCAAGGTTCTCGACATCAATTATATGTAATTCTATTGCACGAACCACGAGGCGCGTAACATTCACACCACGCTGCTCGCCCTCGGGAAAGAGACGCAAGACAAGGTCGGCCTGTCGTTTCTCCAAGGATTTTACGCCAAATGGCATTGTACGCAAATTGGCAATCATATCCTTTGTATACCCTAATGCCAGATGGCGCAAGAAACACTCATCGTAACGGTCTATTTCATACTCTATAAGCGAACGTCTGCGAGCAGCCTCACGCATCACCTCTTCGCGGAAACGTTTGGTAATAGTCTCCAGAATTGGTTGATTAAAGACCAATCGCTTTCCTGCCATTACGCTGCGAATCTCATACTTTGTCAACAGTTCGCCACTTTTAAGCACAATGCCATCGGCGCCGGCATCAAGAACATCCACCCACAGTTTCTCATTCAAGAGCTCGCCCGTAAAGATAAGTACCTTTACAGCGGGATAATCGTTCTTAACCTTAGCACAAATATCAACGCCGACAGTAGTTGAGCCACCCAATCCCAGGTCGAGCAGCAACAAATCGGGCAACTGCTTTTCGAGCAGAGGATAAAGTTCCGACTCACTCATTGCCACACCTATTATATCGGCTTCGGGAATATCGGTACGAAAAATCTCCTCGGTACCCTTTAGTTCCAACTTTGCATCCTCAACAATTATAACACTGAATCTATCACTCATAACAATAACTATTTACTTTTTTACATTTTATTTTGGCAGTGAAACGGTTATCACACACCCCTCACTACACTCTTTCGCTATAAGGCGTAACGAACGTATGTCCATAAAATCTTCGTGCATACGCACTATTTCACGCGCAATAAGCGGTTCCATAGAGACTGTTTCATCGCTGACAGGAACAAAGAAATTATCACAACGCTCGGAACCTACAAAAGCCTCTACTCCAAGAATATCTATCTTGACAATCTCTTTCTCGTCACAGACCGAGAATATAATTTTCTTGGCACCCGAATCTATTAACGAACCTACCAACGACTCGAACATATACTCAAGCAGGAGCGCATCACCCGTAGCAACAGCATCGGTAGCCGCATACTCGAACAGAACTTTATACTCCATTTTCGCAGTGCGACGCCTTACATAGCCGGCAATACGAGATATTATGTCCTGTAATTTCACAGGTGCTACCCTGAAATTAGCATCATCCATCTGACGCGCAGCACAAGATGTGAGGACACCGAATATAGAGCTATAATAGTCCATCAGCTCACTCATTGAAGAGACCTTATCGCGCCATTCAGCAGATGTCAATGTGCCCTCTCGAAGCAGCAGCAACAGCTCACGTATACGCCCCGGGTAATATATAGTCTCGTGCTTTATCACCGATAAGCAATTATCGATAACCATATTACGCACGTGCAAATAATTCTCTTCCGATTTAACCCTGTTGGTCTCCTCTTCAATCTCGTCAAGGGCGCGATATTCGCGTGCCAAACGCACCAAAGAGTGATAAGTTGCCGAAGCCAAATATCCGGCAATCAGCTTCAACAATGCCTCTTCACCATCATTCAGTCTACGCGCTGTAACCACAGATAGCACTCCTAAGTCCACTTTTTCATCGGCAGTCGGCAGCTCTAATGGAAAGTTTGACGTATATAGCCGCATACCGGCATCTGTATCCAATGGATAAGCTGCTTTTTGCAACTCACCTCCATTTTTCAACGTCAATCTCACCGACTCAATGCGCAGATAGTCGCATAGCACCGCGTACAGTTCACGTGCAAGAGTCTGTGCCACTCCATCGGTTCGATGCACACCGTGCGCAACCTCAAGCACCTTCGCATTAGCCTGCAAAAGAATATCACTATTCATACGCCCTATCACCACATTACGCATATATTTTACAAGAGCCACAACAAGCAACAGCAAAAGAATGGTCACGCACAGCACCACAGCAGCACGACGATAGTTAGCCACACTCTGCATATATTCGTTGTAATTCACCAACTCCTTATCCTCGTGCACAAGACGATAGAGCCGCGTATATATTGCATTGTTATATCGGTATGTAGGCCAATCGTGTAATGCAAGAGCCGCAACTGCAGCCTCGTTGCGCATATCAAGCAGATTGTAGTAAACAGTCTCGGTAAGGGAATCGGGGAACAGTTTGTTACGCCACCACATAATCTCGGATGCAGTTCCCGAAGTGAGAGACAATGTATCACCTCCACCGACCTCGACACGATACAATTCGTTCATCTCATCAACAAGCTTCTGTGCAACAATAAGCGCACCTTCATAATCGCCTCTTACGTTGCAAGAGTAGACAGAGTCGGCAAGAGTATCCACCTCAGTCGCTGCCAATGATACGACAGTAGAGAAAATGGCGAAAACGAGCAGCATCATAGTACGCTTAACACCTTTTGGCAAGCGGAATGAAAAGCGACTGCCCATACCCCGCTCGCTTTTTATATTCATTTCACACACCGAGAACAGAGCATCGGTCTTACGGTACTTTTCAATAATACCCTTGCAATTCATCAGCCCGAATCCACCACCCTTATTTGCAGCCATACTGCCCGAGCATCCTATCTGCGATGCATCATACACCTTAGAACCAAGAATGCGCTCTACATCTTCGGACGACATTCCCACTCCTGTATCAGTTACCGCAAGTTCAACAAAATTATCGCCATCAATAGCCTCGACAGTTACTTTGCCGCCACTTTGAGTAAATTTTCGGGCATTATCGGCCAAAGTATTTATCATAAACAGCGTCAATGCCTTGTCGGCCTTTACAACAAGTGCAGTATCTTTTACCTCAAGAGCAATACCCCTCATTTCGAATGCAGCCACACTCTTCGAGATTATCGCCATAACCTCAGACAAAGCAAAATTTTCGATATGCAGACTAAGTTCACCCTTACGCATCTTTATCCATCGCGACAAGACTGCATTGTAATCCTCTATCGCCGAAGTCAGCTCCAGCAGATAGCTCAGACGCACAAGCTCCTCATTGCCACAGGAGTCTGACTCGGAGAGACGCGATAGCTCATTCTGTATACGCTCCATATATGGCCTTATGCCTCCTACCACCGACAGTGCGACCCGTTTGTTCACATTTTCGCGCTTATGCTCATCGATATACAATGAGTAGGATAGACTCTGCTCTTGCAGACGTTGACGCTCGCCGCCAATATCAGCCACGTGTCTACCCTCGTCTATCGCAGCTGCGATATAAGGCAGAGCAAGATGTAAAAAATTCTTTTTCTGTGGCGATAGCGGTTGTTCGGTTATTACGTACAAATAAACCTGCGGATTATCTATTGTCACAGGGTGCATACGAAGCACATTAGCACCGGCACACTCTATCGCTTCGGACGAGAGCACAAAGCGACATTTATCGACAAACGAAGCCGACTCACTGTTTAATATAGAGGCTACAACCTCATTAATTTCCTCTTCTGTTTCAATCTCCTTAGGCAACGACTCCATCAAATGTCTACAAAGTCTCAGCAGAGTCATAAGGTCGCCCAAATACTCTTTGTTACGCTTGCTCCACCAGAGATTAAGCCTGTAAAGTATAAGAGAGACTGCTACAATGAGCACAACCAGCAAAATTATCCACAGATATAGTCGCGAAGCACTATTCTCGGCAGCACTTATTCTACTCTCTATCTGTTTATTCAAACGTGTAGAGCGCAAAAGGTCGAGATAGCTGTTTCTGTTAATATCCGAGAGATACTTATCACCTACTCCTGCATAGGCACAGCTTGCATCGCGCCGCACACCAAGCAGGCACTCATATATATTGTATATGCTGTCATTTGTCAGCAAAGCATACTCGGCATCATCACCTGCCGACTCAAGCGTCAGTTCTACTGCAAGATTGGGGTAGGAATTTCTGTAATAGTCATTTACAAGGAGCATTGCATCCTCGAGCAGAGCCAATGCATCGGCAAAGCGTCCACTCTGCGTACAGCACGACGCAGCCACCGAAAGCGCCTCGATGAGCATATATTTATCGCCATATACGCGAAAATCTTCGACTGCCTGCTGTGCCAGATAAAGCGGCAGTTCCCCCATAGGCATATTATCGGCATTTATCATTGCCATCTGCCTCGGTTGCAACAGCACCTCTGCCTCGCCCGAGCGCAACAACACCGCCAACATCAATCGGCAATTTGCCACAAGCCATAGTTCACCCTCGGCCTCGGCACGCGAAAGCAACCCGGCTAATGACTCCACGCGCTCATTTACAGGAATTTCGGAACGATAATTCTGTAGCATACGTCCATAAAGTTTAAGCGACAAATCTGCCACCGACGATATATTATGTTCCAGATATAAAGCTGTTCTCTCGGCCTCATCAGCCATACCGAGATCGGTAAAACAGCATAAAGAGAGTGCCGCGAGTTCAAGCCTTGCCGAGTTGAATCGCTCCCTCTCATCATCGGGTAACATATCCTCCTCTTCACTTATGCGACGTACCCTTTGCAACGCATCAGAACGATAGTCGAAAAATTCCCTGTTTGCCGATGTGCGGTAACAGATATACATTATACCAATATCGGCTACCAAGCGTTCAATTTCACATTCAGCCTCTTGAATTACCGAAAGATACAACTCCTTGGCGCTGCTATAGTTCATCGACATAAAATCGGAATAAGCCATAGTATTTAACGCCATCATTCTCTTGTCGTCGCCTAGTGGAGTCAATGCCTGCAACTCCTGTGCTGCAAGATGCATCTTTTCATAATCGCGATAACGCTGTTCACCTATACAAGAATAGAGCGAATCGGCTAAGGATTCGTGTTCAGACGATATATGTGACAATTCGCACGATGCAAAGAGCAACATCGCACAAAAGAAAAAGATATATTTTATATAGCGCTTCAAATATTTATTTGATTATTCAACAACGTAAATTCCAATTATAAACATAATAACAAACGAGCGAGATATATGAAACTTGTTTCAGTATTTCACTGCGTGTGAAGGATCTGTTCGCCCGTTAGCGCAAATATATAGAATTTACAGGAAAAGAGCAATAAAAAATCTATTTCAGCAAACAATTCCCACAAAGCGTTGTTATTAAGTTACAGATGATATCCTACTGATAAATACTTTTTCTTAATCATTCAAGTCCCCCGTGCAGCCCTTCGTAGTGATTACGCGGGGCTGCTTCTATTATTTGTAAGAGCCCCACCCTTCCTAAGGGAAAGGAGTAAAAAGCTATGAATAGGCATTTTTCGCTACGCCATTTGACTACTCCCATTTGAGAAGGCGCTTCACATTCGAGAACACTATTATTACCAAAAAAAGTGTCGCAACCAAAGTTACGACACTTTTTTATATAAGTTAAGCTATTGAGTCAATTATTCAGCAGCAGCCTCCTCAGCCTCAGCAACTACAGTGAAAGGAACCTTTACTGAAACCTCTTTGTGAAGTTTTACTGTAGCCTCGTAGTTACCAACAGCCTTAACAGCCTCTACGTTGATAATCTTACGATCGATCTCAAAACCAAGCTTGCCCAACTCCTCAGCTATCTGAATAGCACTTACCGAGCCAAAGATTGTACCGGTTGCGCTAACCTTTGTAGCGATTGTAAGAGCAACACCCTCGAGCTTAGCAGCCAACTCCTGAGCATCTGCCTTAATCTTAGCGAGCTTGTGAGCGCGCTGACGAAGATTCTCGGCCAATACCTTCTTTGCCGAAGGAGTAGCGATAACTGCCTTGCCTGTGGGAATCAAATAATTACGGCCATAACCGTCCTTTACCTTTACAACATCGTCCTTGTAACCAAGGTTGATAACGTCTTCTTTAAGTATTAACTCCATAATTATTTCCTCCTTTTTTATTTCATCATATCAGTAACAAAAGGCAGCAGAGCCAAGTGACGTGCACGCTTAACAGCCTGTGCAATGCGACGCTGGAACTTCAAAGAAGTACCTGTGATACGACGGGGAAGCAACTTACCCTGCTCGTTCAGGAATTTCTTGAGGAATTCAGGATCCTTATAGTCGATATACTTGATACCGTTCTTCTTGAAACGGCAATATTTCTTCTTAACTACATCCACTGTTGGAGGAGTCAAATATCTGATTTCTGAAGGTGTCTGTGCCATAATTAGTTCTCCTTATTACCTTTTA
>JAEIGA010008429.1_pt1 | contig 15623 bp, 16 predicted proteins | sample 9270691 | NCBI WGS metagenome assembly JAEIGA01 (sample SAMN17057246, study PRJNA624740) | gut metagenome | biome: biome; isolation source: fecal sample | host: Bos grunniens | place: China: Xizang | collected 2019
CACGCGGCGAATTTACTCGATGAATTTATATCCCCTACATATATATATAATGCCCCAACAACCCAATTCCGATGTACAGACGTGCCGCGGCACGTCTCTACCACGCAACGTATTTCACGCAACGGATTCCACGCAACGTATTTTACGCAACGTATTTATATCCCCTACATATATATAATATGTATATCCACCCAAACCAACAATTGCCACTCCCACACTTAGCACCCGTAACCCATAGGGTTGCGACCCGTAAGTGCCGTGGTTACGCCCCGAAACTCCCATACTTTTGCCCCCTAAGTATGGCACTTGCTAGCGGCAACCCGCAGGGTTGTGCACCTCTGATGCCACGAATACAACCTACCAAATACCAAAAACTCCCTGTCCTATAAATAGAACAAGGAGATTTTTGGGGCATAACAAAGCATTTATATAGTGTCTATTGCTTTACAAAGGTTTTTACACCGGCATATTTGTCGTTGTATATCTTTACTACGTATGTGCCCGGCACTAGTTCCGACACATCTATTGTGGCCGACTGCGATATCTCTTGTTTACACACTTCCACACCTTTGGCCGAATATATCTCCATGGTGTAGTTGCCCGATTGGTGTAGGGTTATATTTAGATTCTTGGTAGTGGGGTTGGGCGAAAGGGTAAACAAGTTGGTATTTGCTTCCGCTGCGGATATACCCACTGTACTGTCGTTGTCTATGCCAAAGTGGGCTGTAAAAGTGGTGTCTTGGGTAAGCACTATGGTACGGGGGTTGGTAGCTACGCTGTCGTTCCAATGTTGGAAGTGATAACCTTCGTTGGCTTGGGCCGAGATGGTTACCTCGCTTTGCTCGTAATAAACTCCGCTACCTTGCACGGTGCCTCGTTTCAAATCGTCCACATACACCTCTACGCTGTATTCTTCCAATGGGGCAAAGTAGGCGATGAAAGTAGTATCTTGGGTCACGGTGAATGTGCGTGGGTTGGTGGTAACGCTGTCGTTCCACATAACAAACTTATAACCTTCGTGTGGCACGGCGGTAAGTGTGACAGACCGCTCTTCGATATAGCTGCCACTACCTTCTACATAGCCCTGCAAGCTATCGGCCGATAGGCCTACCACCGCAAAGGTATCATATACTCGGATGATGGGGAAGATAACGGGATATTCTTCGTTAGTGTTATATTGGTCATAATAGGCTCTTCCCCATCTGCCATTATAAAAAGATATATCGGGATGATAATGCCAACAGTAAGGGGAAGATATCTCATCTTCATAAACTGTTTCTTGATGTATATAGTGTTCACTAGTGGGGTGTAGCGGAACATCGTCGTACGGCAGTATATTGTTGTAGTATGTTCGTCCTAGATAAAAGGAATCTACCACTTTAATAGGCGATTTGAAATAGGCCTCACAAATTTTTATATATCGCTTGTACTCTACTGAGTCTGGCACCAAATCCCATATTACAACACCATCAATGGTATCAACAGGTACCGGTACCATTTCATGCCATCTAAGGTCCAGCTCCATTAGTTTGGGTGTGGCGGTGTCCCAGCGTGCCGAATCGAGAAAAACATATTGAATAGAATCGGCAACACCATCCAACAACATTACATATTCCGGTCCACGTGTAGAATCAACAAATTCGGTACTTCTCACACCCACAGCTATACCTATTATTTCCAGCGTATCTTTGCTGTATTGATGGTAAGCATAGAGATAATGAGAAGGATTTGCAACACCCGCAGGCTCATGAGCAAGATTTCCGGCAGCATAGCACGAGTCGTACCATGCCGAATAGTAATAATGTTTGTGTCGGTTACGGATTGTGTCGGTTTGGCTATAGGCCATACTCTGAATGCCGAATATTATACACAGCAATGTAATTAATCGTTTTGTCATGTTTTATTTCTCCTATGTTTTGTGTTAGACAATTTATTTTGTTTTATTTCTTTACTATATAATATGACTGCATTATAATGAAAAGCAGTTTATAATTTATAGTTAATTATTTTACCAAAAGTGTTAAACAATTATTATATGAATTACTATATTATGTGTTCCACACCGTCAATCCAATAACGGAGACTAGTGTTTACATGAGCCAAATTCTTTTGGCTCATTTCATGAGATGGTAGTACCATCTCGCTCGAAATTTCTTCTTTTTGGCACGATGCCATTGTGCCCGATACTGCTACCGATAGTAGCACTGTTTTGAAAATTATTTTTCTCATTATAATATTTATTGTATTTTAATTATTTTTCTTCATTTATTTTCGGTAATAAGTCCGGTTGTTTTAGCGTTCCTATTAAAAACTGTTCTAATATATCAGACCTTTGTTCTGTTTCTATATCATGGAATATCATTAGTACTCCTTTACTACAGTTATATACTAGCTTTGATATGTTTGTATAATCATCAGAACTTGTATTTCCATATTTTTTTTTGACATTATCACTACAAACAATACGCGTTAGCAACCCACTATATTCATCTCCAAAATCCTTGTCTATAATATCTTTTTCAATTCCCAAATTAAATTCTTCTACTAATGTATATACAGCTTCTTTGGTTTTTGGTATAAACAGGGTTACATCCACCTTTACGCTGTCGGTAATAGGATATTGCATTATACATGCCACACGTATATCGGTTCGGTGCTTGTATTGGTTGTATAGCGTGGTTTGGCAGTGTAGTGTGGTGGTGGTGGCACATATCAGCAACAATGCTATAAGCAATAGTCGTTTGGGTGTTTTATATGGTTTCATGTTGTTAGTTTATTTTATATATACCGAGGTTTCAAATTGGTCTATTATATATTGCGAATCGCAGTTGTCGTTGCAATGTACCACCGGCATTGTGGTGCTTTGTGCCACTGCAGTGGCAGGTTTAATAAGCATTAGTGCGAGTACCGTTGCTGCCACACCTGTGGCAATGGTGGCATAGCGTACCATGGGCCTCAATATAATATGGCGGCTCGGGGCTTCAGAGGTTGAAGTCAACAGTAGGTTAGGCAGATTCTCCTTGTCGGCATAGTAGTAGCGTTCGGCAGCCAGCGAGCGTATCAGCAACTCGTCGTCGGCATAGCGTCGGGGCAAGGGGTTGGTATGTATGAAATAGTGAAACAATACGTCCATCTCCTTTTGGGTTATATCGGCCGAATAGAATTTGGCCAACAGCTTGTCTATACGTTTAATGTTGTTCATTTCTTATATCAATATTATTATTCATATTGTTCTTTCATTTTGTTCATAATCTGCCGTAGTTCGCTTTTGGCAGTAGCCAGATCATTCTTTACCTTTGCTACAGAGCACCCCATCTGCTGTGCTATCTGTTTTATGGTAATCCTATCCACCACATGCATTACCAGCATCTCGCGCCTGGTGTCGGGTATCATATACATAGCTTTGTATAGTATATCGTGTAGCCATTGAGCGGAGTTGTCGGCATCATCGGTATCGGCAATAACATCGGCGTGGTTAGGAATATCTTCGAGAAATACAGTGTTGGTATCTCTTCGGCCATAAGATCTGGTAATATTTCGCTTCAATGCCGCCACAGCATAGGCTTCTATGTTTTCGGGCTCGCCGGCATACTTGTAAAGCTCTATCATTGTAGCTTGTGTAATATCATCGGCACGTTCATAATTACGCAAATAGCCCATAGCAACTCTAAAAAGCATAGGTTGCAAATCAAGTACAGAATTTGTATGCTTGACAATTGTCGGTATGTCGGCAACAGCATTTATATCTTTCATCCAATTATAGATTCCAATTACTAACTGTCATTCCTGTATATTATTTTATTGTTTAGTTATTAATTTCTCGTGGGGCATAGCAACATTACCCACCCCTTATTATGTAGAGGACATCTTGCCTGCAAATGGCTACTTTTTTAACAAAATATTTTTCTATAATACTGAATATACAGAAATTAAAAAACAAGCCTCACCATTATATTTAACACTTATATCACACACCTAGCATATTTTACCGCTTAGTGAGTAAAAACTACATCACCGGGTAGATTTATCTACATCACGTTGCAGATATATTTTCATCACGAGGTAATTTCATCTACATCGCCGGGTAATTTTGCACACCCTTTATGGCATACAAAAAGCAACCGACCACCGTTGTACGATGTTGCTCCTCAAAAAAAAGTTTCTCATTTACACAACTTTTATAGCATTTTCTCGTTCTTAGGGCAACCAATGATGACACATATTTTGTTTATCATTGTAATAAAAAGCAATTTGTAACCATATTTAATATATTAATTACTATGGAAGAAATTATTGTAGGAATAGATTTTTCAAGAGGTTCGGAATGTGCCATAGAGTTAGGTATAGATATAGCCAACCGCATGAAGCACGATATAAAACTAGTGTATGTAACACCCGAAACCGCCGATAATGCCCCATCGAAAGAAGATACCGAAAATAAAATAAAGGCACTTATTGATAAATACAGCCCCATGCTGCGTAAAACAAAGATGCACTACACTATAGGCAGTGGCAAAGTGGCCGAAGAACTGGCAGCTATGGCCAAAGCCGACGATGCCACAATGGTGATAGTGGGTACCCACGGAACATCGGGCTACGAAAAGGACTGGATAGGCCGCAACGCATACAAAACCATAGAGGATACCGAATGCCCGGTAATAACCGTTCGCGAAAACTTCAACTTCAACAAGGACCTGGAACGTATAGTGGTGCCTATTGACAGCTCAATGGAAACACGGCAAAAAGTACCCATGGCAGCCAAAATGGCAAAACTATTCAACTCCAAGATACACATACTGGGACTATACACATCGGAATCAATAATGCCAATGGTAAACAAATATGTAGAACAGGTAGAAAAGTTTTTGCAGAAATATGATATAGAATACAACACCGACAAGATGGGTTGCCAAAATATTACCGACGCCACATTGGAATACGCCTACAGCATAAACGCCGACCTGATTGTGATAATGACCGAACAGGAAAAACGTTTTTCCAACATAATGCTAGGGTCGTATGCCCAACAGATGATACATCGCTCCATGATACCCATAATGACTATACACCCCGAAGATATAAACTCGGCAGCACGATAACATTTTTATATACACCCGGCAATAAAGACCGGAGATTTGCGTTTATAAAAATTATTAACCATATAAAACAACAAATACAAGAATAGGTAATGAAACGTGTGGTAATATTTTTGCTGATGGCAATGGTGGCAATAGGCCTACATGCCCAAAAGAGAGGTATGATACAGATAGTGGGCGACCGAAAGGTATCACACTTGGTGGATACTCATATAGAATTCAACGAAAAAGTAAAAACAATACCGGGATACAGAATACAGATAGCATCGGTATCGGGCAACAACTCCAAAGCCAAAGCATTTGGCATAAAAGAACAATTTATGACCGAATATCCCGAAATAAAAGCTTACCTAATATTTGACGAACCCAACTTCAAGGTGAAAGTTGGCGACTTTATCAGTAAGCTAGACGCATTTGTATTTATGCAGAAAATAAAATTGGCATACCCTTGTGCTATTATCAAAGATAATGTATATCCTATACATACCGACGATGACGAATATATTATAGAAACCGATGATGAACAACCCTGATACAGAAAATAAATAATCACATAATATATTAAATACACAACCATGGATTCAAAACAATATATCGAAACAAACAAAGACCGTTTCCTTGAAGAATTATTTGAACTAATACGTATCCCTTCAATAAGTTCACAAAGCGAACACAAAGAGGATATGATACGCTGTGCCGAAAAATGGAAAGAATATATACTAGCTGCCGGTGCCGACAAAGCCGAAGTGATGCCTACCGAAGGCAACCCAATAGTATATGGCGAAAAGATAGTAGATCCAAAGCTTAAAACAGTGCTTGTATATGGTCACTACGATGTGATGCCCGTTGACCCTATTGAACTATGGCATACCGACCCATTTGAACCCGTAGTAAAAGACGGCAAAATATGGGCACGTGGTGCCGACGACGACAAAGGTCAATCATTTATGCACGCCAAAGCGTTTGAAACCATGGTAAAAACCAACACATTGCCATGCAACGTCAAGTTTATGCTTGAAGGCGAAGAAGAGATAGGCTCAGGCAGCTTGGCAAAATGGATTGTAACCAACAAAGACTTGGTAAAAGCCGACGTAATACTAGTGTCAGATACTAGCATGATAGCCAGCGATGTACCTTCGATAACATCGGGCCTTAGAGGTCTTGCATATTGGGAAGTGGAAGTAACCGGACCTGCTGCCGACCTACACTCGGGCTTGTTTGGCGGTGCTGTGGCTAACCCTATCAATACCCTATGCGAAATGGTAGCCGGCATGATGGACAAAAACAACCACATAACTATACCCGGTTTCTACGACGATGTAGTGGAATGTACCGCCGAAGAACGCGAAATGCTAAACAAAGCGCCGTATAGCGAAGAGGCATACAAAGCAGGTGTAGGTGTAAAAGCCTTGCGTGGCGAAGCCGGATACACCACCATTGAACGTGTGGGAATACGCCCAACTTTCGACCTATGCGGTATATGGGGTGGATACACCGGCGAAGGCTCAAAAACAGTATTACCTTCTAAAGCATATGCAAAAATTTCTAGTCGTTTGGTGCCAAACCAAGACCATGAAAAAATAGGACAAATGTTTAAACAATATTTTGAAAGCATTGCACCGGAGTATGTTACAGTAGAGGTACGTTGCCTGCATGGTGGACAAGCATACGGATGTCCGATAGACTTGCCCGAATATAAGGCTGCCGAAGAAGCTTATATTGAAACTTACGGAAAACGTCCTATACCTATGCGTAGCGGTGGAAGTATCCCTATCATTTCTGAATTTGAGAGAGTGCTTGGTATAAAATCCATACTTATGGGATTCGGCCTTGGTAGCGATGCTATACACTCGCCAAACGAAAATTACCGTATTGACCACTTCTACAAAGGTATCGAAACAATTATAGCATTCTACAAACATTATGCAAAATAATCAATAACAATACTAATATAGCAAAAGGTAGTGGCTTGATTGTTACTACCTTTTTGCTTTAACTATATCAATGAAAAAGAAACTATTAATAGTATTATCATTTGTTAGCTTGGGATTTGGTATATTGGGAATGTTTATCCCCATACTGCCCACAACGCCTTTTCTGCTATTATCGGCAACTCTGTTTGCAAAAAGTTCGGACTTCTATTACCAATGGCTACTTACACATAAACATTTTGGACCATATATAAAAGATTTTCAAGAAAACAAATCTATACCGCTGAGAATAAAAATATTCAGCATAACATTGTTGTGGCTAACCATATTGATAAGCATTATATTTGCAGCCAAGGGGATGTTGTGGCTTCAGATTATGCTTGCGGCAATAGCCGTTGGGGTAAGCATACACATACTATCATTCAAAACCAAAAGATAAATATAATTTTGATACATCCACATACCAAAACAGCATTTTTGTAGTTTAAGCAACAATATTTAATATCTAAAACAATGAAACGTATAATACTATTGCTTGTTATGAGTTGCCTTACACTAGCAACTTTTGCCGAAAAGAAAACCCAGATATACTTTTTCAAGGTTGAAGAGGATATAGCCCAACCTGCAGTAATGCGGGTGGAAAAAGCATTGGAAAAAGCCAAAGAAAAACAGTCCGACCTAGTAATAATGCAACTCAACACCTTTGGTGGCGAGCTGGCCGCCGCCGACAAGATACGCACTATGCTACTACAATCGGAAATACCGGTATGGGTATATATCAACAACAATGCTGCTTCGGCAGGTGCTCTGATATCCATAGCCTGCGAACGTATATATATGCATAGTGGCTCCAGCATTGGAGCCGCCACAGTGGTAAACCAAAACGGTGAGGTGCAACCCGACAAATACCAAAGCTATATGAGGTCCCTTATGCGTACTACAGCCGAAACACGTGGCCGCCGACCCGATATTGCCGAAGCTATGGTGGACCCCGATGTGGAAGTGAAAGATATAGTAGATAGTGGCAAAGTGCTAACCTTCACTACCGAAGAGGCTATAGCCAATCAATACTGCGAAGGTCAAGCTGAAAACATAGCCGAACTACTGAAAACCGCCAACATAACCAATTATAATATAGAAGAACAACACTACACATTTATAGAAAAGGTTATAAACTTCCTTATCAACCCCATGATAAGCGGACTACTGATAATGCTAATAATTGGTGGTATATATTTCGAGTTCCAATCGCCGGGCATAGGATTTCCATTGGCAATGGCCATAATAGGCGCACTACTATACTTTGCCCCTCTATACCTCGAAGGCCTTGCTGCCAATTGGGAGATAATAATATTTGTAGTAGGAATACTGCTGCTGGCAGTAGAGATATTTATATTACCCGGATTTGGTGTAGCCGGCATAGGAGGTATAATATGTATAATAAGCGGATTGGCACTAAGCCTCGTAGGCAATATAGGTTTCGACTTCTCCATAGTGCCATCGAGCAATATGATACAGAGTTTTTCTACCGTAATAATATCGGTAAGCATAGCATTTCCACTGGCAATATGGCTAGGAAAGAAAATGTTTACCAACAACGTATTTGGCAATAAACTAGCATTGGCCACCGAACAAAAAGCATCAGAAGGCTATACAGTATCATTACCCGAATTCGACACACTGGTGGGAAAAGAAGGAACAGCCGAAACAATACTACGCCCTGCCGGCAAGGTAAGAATAGACAACGATATATATGATGCCGTAGCACAAATATCATATATCGACAAAGGAGAGAAAATACGTGTAGTAGAACATGAAAACTCTAATTTAGTAGTTACTAAAACAGAGTAAATAACAAGAAAAAGAAAAAATATTTGGCAGATTCAAATAAAATATGTAACTTTGCAAAACGAAATAATAAATAAATAATTAAATAATTACATTAAAAACAATTAGTTATGCCTGCAAGAATTAGATTACAACGTCATGGTAAGAAGAATCAACCTTTTTATCACATTGTAGTTGCGGATGGTCGTGCACCACGAGACGGAAAATTTGTGGAAAAAATAGGCACTTACAACCCAATGACAAACCCTGCACAAATAGTATTGGACACTGACCGTGCAGTAACATGGTTAAAAAACGGAGCTCAACCTAGCGACACAGCAAGAAGAATATTGTCGTATAAAGGCGTTTTGTTGAAAAGACACTTGCAAATAGGTGTTGAAAAAGGAGCTATTTCGCAAGAACAAGCTGACGTAAAATTCAACCAATGGTTACAAGAAAAAGAAAACAAGATAGCTAACAAACGTAGCTCTATCGAAAATGAAGCACGCTCGAACAAAAAAGCTCGCTTAGAAGCAGAACAAAAAGCTAACGAAGCAAAAGCTGCTGCTGTTGCTGCAAAAAAAGCTGCTGCTGAAGCTACTGCTGAAACTGAAGAAGCTGCTGCTACTAACGACGAAGAAAATACTACTCAAGAATAATATTTTTTCTTCATTGGTAAAAACGATTATTTGCAGATGTGTGTGGATAATCGTTTTTTTATGGCAAACCACTCATGACAAACAGCAAAAATGTAGTTGCCATCCATTGAGAAAAATATAAACTTGATTATCAATATAATAATTACAAATATCGACTTTCATTATCATTTTTGTTGCATAGTTCTGCAAAAATGAGTAATTTTGCAAATTCGTAGAAGAACTGAAATGACAGAGAAAATTGATACAAAAATACAATTTAGTGGTTTGAAATCAGGTAAATATACCTACAGTTTTGCCCTAAATAAAACATTCTTTTCGTTGTTCGAAAATGAAAATTTAGAAGATGGAGAGGTGATTTTTTCTGTTGTTATGGAAAAAGGAGAGCATTTGCTTACTTTTGACTTTTCTTTTACAGGTATTGTACGTTCGATATGCGATCGTTGCCTGCAACCATTGGAAATACCGATAGCAGGAGAAGAAAGGTTGTTTGTAAAATTCAGTGATACCGAAACCACTGATGATGAAAACATAATAGTAGTTCCGGAAAATGAATACCAAATAGACCTTGCTCATATAATGTATGAATATGTTGCAACAGCATTGCCAATGCAACACATACATCCCGACGATGAGAACGGATTATCGACATGTGATAGCGAAATGCTGTCGTTGTTAGAAAAAATGCAACAAAAAGAAAATGATGAAAATGATATAGACCCACGTTGGGAAAAATTGAAAGAATTAAAAATAAAATAAAAATAATAAAGTTATGCCACATCCAAAACACAGGTTTTCACAAACCAGAACAGCAAAGAGAAGAACTCACGATAAAGTTGAGGCAGCTCAATTAACTACATGTAGCAATTGTGGTGCTCAAGTTATGTACCACCACGTATGTCCAGAATGCGGATACTACAGAGGAAAATTAGCTATCGAAAAAGGCGTTGAAGCTTAGTTTCATTATAGCATAATAATTACACACAGTACAAGAAGTTCTTTTTCAATTAATAAATGATGGAGTACCTCTTGTATGTGTGTAATAAAATTTTCCATGTTTAGAGCAATAATGTAACATGCAATTTATTGCCCAAGCACTTAAAAAAAATAATTATGAGAATTGGATTAGATGTTATGGGTGGCGATTTTGCACCCCAAACTACTATGGAAGGAGCTGTAAAAGCTGCTAAAATATTAGGCGATGATGACAGAATCGTTTTGATAGGAAAAGAATCTGCCATTATGCAAGAATTGGAACGTTTACAAGAAACCCCTTCTTTGTTCGATATTGTTAATGCCGATGACGTTATTGAAATGGACGAAAAGCCGGTAAAGGCAATAAAACAAAAAACCAATTCAAGTTTAGCCGTAGGTTTTCGTTTGTTGATGGAAGGAAAAATAGACTCCTTTGCTAGTGCCGGAAACACCGGTGCCATGCTTGTTGGTGCCATGACTACCGGAGTATTGGAAGGAGTATTACGTCCTTGCCTAATGACAGCTCTACCTCGAATAGATGGTGGCGTATGCTTGTTGGTAGATTCAGGTGTAAACCCCGACTGCAAACCCGAAAACTTATACCAGTTTGGTCTATTGGGAAGTATGTATGCTAAGTGCGTTCTTAAGGTTGATAACCCCAAGGTGGGATTATTAAACCTAGGTACAGAACCAGGAAAAGGAAACTTGCTTACCACTGCTGCATACCAACTTATGAACGAAACATCAGATTTCAACTTTATCGGAAACGTAGAAGCTCGCACACTATTTAATAGCAACTGCGATGTATTTGTATGCGACGGATTTGTTGGAAATATGATGCTTAAATTGTTAGAAACATTCTGGTACACCACAACCAAACGTGGACATACCGACGAATATTTGGCTCGTTTCAACTACGAACTTTATGGTGGAACACCCATTTTGGGAGTAAATAAACCGGCTATAGTTGGACATGGTATCTCTAGTGCATTGGCTATACAAAATATGATTCTACAATCAAGAGATATAGTTAACGCCAACTTGGCTGAGAACTTAAAGAAAATGTTGAGTAAATAACAAATAGTAATAATACACTATTAAGATAACGAAACTGCACAGTGGTTTCGTTATTTTTTTTATATACCAATACTCGACAATATTTCGTATATACCTATTCCTAGATAGTTGCCTACAGCATAGCCCATAAGCCCTATACTGATACCTGTAAGTATAACATCTTTATTGCCCAAAGTGGCTGCTACCAACGGCACAAAGGGGGGCGAGTTTATCAACGCTACAGAACTTACCAACACTGTATCGCCATCTATCTTAAACATTTTGGCAAACAGTACCTGTAAAACCATTGAACCAAAAATAGCAAAAACTATATAATATAAAATAAAGATATTGTCGATAAGATTGATTTCACTTATATTTACCATATTGGCTATTGCAAAACAAAACACATATACACTGTACAACCCCAAATCGAACGAATGCTTGATGGCCCTAATCTTACCTACAAACGATAGGCTCAGCGACAATGTGGTAAGTAACAATATAAGTACTGCCACACTATTGCCCAATGGCATAAACACCGATATAGCATACGATACCACTGCTATAGCTATCGCCACAATAATAGCCACTAACGACGACCGCCACAGTTCCCTACCAAACAGTGGTTTCCTTTCTCCAATATCATAGTCCATAGTAGTAGATACCGAAGTTGTAACGCCTATTGGCAACAGCCTACGAAACACCACCTTGCCTAGAAATATCACAAAAAGCAAATACACTCCGGTAGCTATCAAATCATAGCTTGTTACAAGAAGGTATAGATTGTTGGGCAAATCCACTGCCTTCGAAACAGGAGCAATATTGGGTATCCCTCCGGTATATATTCCCATCATGGCAGCACTTACCTTGGAATAATCGTCGGCCGACACACCCGCATCGACAGACTGTGGCAGAAACATAAAATATCCTACCACTATAACTATCACTATACTTGCCACACCAGTAAGGAAAGCTTTGAGAGCTATGCGAGTGGACCACCGCCGAAAATCACAACTCATAAGCATTAGCGGTATAGCCATAGGCACTGCTATATTACTTGCCCAAGTACATACACTAAGTTCTACACTACCCATAAGCCCCATATTACCTACCAACAAACCTATACAGTAAAGCACCATCATTGGACTTACCTTGTTGATAAACGCCCAACGGTACGACAGGCGTACTACTAGCAACGGCACTCCCAATAGGTAAACAACAACAACTATAAGTCTCAAAACTTCTGACATAGTGTACTTTGTATCTTATTAAACGAATTTATATTTCGCATGCAAAGTTACACTATTTTTTGCAAATAGCATAAAGAGGAACAACGAAAAAAGAGCCCCTCTCGCATTTGCGGAGAGGCGGCTCCCAAAAATACATCTTTGAAATAGTAAGCACACGCTATAATAACGGATAATAATATTGTTTGTTCAAAAAGGAAAGAAAAAAATTATCTATGCCGTAAAATTACTTTACAAAAGACAAACTTGCAACATACATTTCGTAATCATGCGATTTAAACATCAAAACTCCCATACTTAGGGGTCAAAACCATGGGAGTTTTGGGTCGAAAGTATGGCACTTTTGGGTGCTAAACCGCATGGTTTTGGCGTGTAACACACATGCTTGATACAAAGGAATATTTCATTCTTCTATTCTAACCTTTTGAATAACTGTTGCTTTTATTTCTAGCTTAAAATAAAATCTTAAAACTCTTTGCCGAATAAAAAATAAGTAGTAATTTTGCACTCGCAAAACCACGAGAAAAAGGTTTTGTATTAGAAAGGCATTTTTGCTAGATTCCTCAAACGTGAGCTTCGACAACTTACATAGTTTTAAGGTAGGAATATAAGGCAAAAGGATGCTTAATTGGTTGTATCCGTAAATATACATACGATAACGACCTAGTAAAGCAATTCACTAAACTTATATTCACCTTAATGGAAGTCGAAGTCCAACGTTTGGAATATGGTAGAGATAGATGGCTTCACTTTCTTATTACCATTTTTTAGTTTTTTCCATCGAGCCGTGGAGAGTTTAATTACAACAAAAGGTTGCGCCCGTCACGTATTTAGGGGGTTTGTTTATGTCTGACAATACAAAAAAAGGAAAATTGGACCAAGCAGGTCAAGTCTTAACTACTGTTGCCACTGTTGCCACTGCTGTTGTTGGAGTAATTAAGGCAATAAACGATGCGAAAGGTAAGAAATAATCTATTGTTTAATCATTACGTTTTAATCACAGATTATGTTTTAGTTTAGCAACTATTAAATAAAATAATATGTTGCCAAATCATTTTATCCCATACATATTGTTTCGGCAATGTGTATGGGATAAGTTTGGATTAGTATATATCATAAAGAATTATCTCATATATGTTACCGGCGTAACATATATGGGATAAATTGTTTTTAGGGTATTTGCCATTAGCAAAGAATGGTGCGGAAAGTAAAAATATTTTTGGTGATAATGCGTTTATATATATAATTTTGCAATTGAAAATAGAATAATATTTATATGCTATGAATGGAGGTGAAACTTTGAAAAAAATCAGAAGTTCTTTTGTAGAAGATGTAAAAGGTATAATTAATACGGCACGGCAAACCGCTGTAAGGAGTGTGGATTTTTGCAGGGTACAAATGTATTGGAATATAGGTAAGCGTATTTTTGAAGAAGAACAGCAAGGCAAAGAACGTGCCGACTATGGTTCGTATCTAATAAAGAACCTTGCCTATACATTGGTATCCGATTATGGCAGTGGATTTGGAGTTCGTCAATTAGAGCAAAGTCGCAAGTTTTATAGGATTTACCCAATTGCGAACGCAGTGCGTTCGCAATTGAATTGGACTCAGTATCGACTACTTATACAAATAGAGGATCCATATAAGCGTGAGTATTACGAATTGGAATCGGTAAATAATGGATGGACAGCAAGGGAAACCGAGCGGCAGATAAACTCGCAACTATACGAGCGGTTGCTGTTGAGCAACGACAAGGAGGCAGTATTGGCAGTGGCTAGGCGGGAGCGTTTGCCACAAACTCCGCAAGAGATTATCAAAGATCCTATGGTTTTGGAGTTTTTGGGCTTGGAACGCAAGGCTGCATATTATGAGAAAGATTTGGAAACTGCCATTATTTCTCATCTTGCCGACTTCTTGCTCGAAATGGGCAATGGTTTTTCGTTTGTGGCAAGGCAGAAAAGAATATTGCTCGAAGATGATGAGTTTTTTGCTGATTTGGTGTTTTACAACCGTTTGCTTAGATGTTTTGTAGTTATAGAACTGAAGACTGGAAAGCTTACACATCAGGATTTGGGGCAGTTGCAAATGTATGTAAACTATTATGACAGATGTGAAAAGCTACCGGAAGAAAACCCAACAATTGGTATATTGTTGGGTACAAGTAAAAACGATACAGTGGTGAAAATGACTTTGCCCGACGAAAATAAAACAATACTTGCTCGTGAATATCAATTATATTTACCAACACAAGCTCAACTGATAGATGAAGTAAATAGTGTAAAAATATCACTCGAACAACAAAAAGAAGAATAGATAATTTTTAGAATAAATTTCTTTTATCCTAATATATATTGTTCTGGTAATGTGTATGGGATAAGTTGTTTACACACAAAGGATGGTGTTAAAGAAAAATATTTTCGGAATAATGAGTTTCTTATTCATGACTTTTGAATAAGTAACTACTTGTCTGAAAAATTGAAATAGTATACCGGACAATTTTATATACAAGAATTTGAAATGAGTAAGAGAATAAAAATACTTATATTGTTGGGAATAGGTTGTTTTGTTTTATTTGTTCTGTTCCCTATTAGAAACAGGTCGGTAGATATAAAGGAACCGGATTATGCCACTTTGTTCAACGACAAGAATAAAGTACAGCTGAAAGCAGCTAAAAAATTAGGCATCAAACAACCTTTGAAGGATAGAGATGCTGCCAATGCTGTGAAAGATGACTTGGTTAGGATAGAAGATAACGATTATTATAGCGTAGATCGCCTTACGCATTCGGTGCCATATCTTACCTATGGAGCAGCGGAATTGTTGGATATGATA
>JAEIGA010008430.1_pt1 | contig 15623 bp, 11 predicted proteins | sample 9270691 | NCBI WGS metagenome assembly JAEIGA01 (sample SAMN17057246, study PRJNA624740) | gut metagenome | biome: biome; isolation source: fecal sample | host: Bos grunniens | place: China: Xizang | collected 2019
AATGATATTCGCCATCGTGAAGGTTTTACCGCTACCCGTAACGCCGAGCAGGGTCTGCTCGCGGTCGCCACGGTTAATGCCCGCGACGAGCCGCTCGATCGCCTGCGGTTGGTCGCCTGTGGGCTGATATTTTGAATGTAACACGAACTCGTCCACGTTCTCACCTCACAACACAAATTTTCACTCATATAGTATACCACAAAATTTTGAACAAGTAAATAATAGAGGAATATTTTTATAGTGGGACATGTTTTCACATAAACTGCCAATAAGGCCGTAGGGCAGGCGTCCTCGACTGCCCGTAAATGCAAACCGCCCACCGAAAATCGGCGGGCGGTTGCGGGTTCATTCCAATTTCGCTACATTCTCCGTGCCGAGGATACGGCGCAGTTCGTCGAGCAGTTTAGCGGACGGCTCGACCCACCAACTCTGCGGGGCGCGCACCAGCTTGCCGCTGTCCGTAAAGCGGATGTAGACGGGCAGATCGCCCGTGTGTTTCGACAACAGCTGCGCGACCTGCTCATAACATTTGCCGCTATTGGTCGGCAACCGCAGATACAAGCCCGCGCGAGCGGATCGCTCGATTTTTGCCATTTTTTCGCTAGAAGTGGGGTCGGATTGTCTGCTGTAACCGCTTACATTCGCCTTTTGTGGGGCGCTAGGAAATTCTTTCGGTACGAGCTCGAGCCGCTCGCCGAGCAGTTTCGGCTCTTTTTCCTCTTGAATATCCAGCCGTCCCTGCACGAGCAGCACCTGCCCCGTCTGCAGCAGTTCTTCATACTGCGCAAACTGTTTGGGGAAGACGACCATCTCGATCGAGCCATAGAGGTCTTCCAGCTGCAGATACGCCATGCGCGCGCCCGATTTGGTGGTCTGGGTGCGCACACCACTGACCAGACACAACAGCCGCAAAGAAGTTCCGTCAGCGTAGGTTTCGCTGCCCTCCTCAATGGCAGACAGCACGCGATCAAGGCGATTAGCGCGAAGTGCTTTGTAGTGCTCCTTGTAGGGCGTAAGCGGGTGTCCCGTCAGGTACATCCCCGTCGCGTCCTTCTCCATTTGCAGCAGCTCCGCAAAGGGCAGTTCGGGCACGTCGGGGGCGGGGATTGGTGTCTCGCCCGCCTGCTCAGCGGCGTCAAAGAAACCCACCTGCCCGTCGACGGCGTAGCGGTTCTGGCTATCCAGCTGGTCGAGCAGTTGGGGGGCCATCTGCAGCATCTGACGGCGGTTGAGTCCCATTCCGTCGAACGCGCCGCAGCGGATAAGGCTGTCGACGCCGGGGCGGTTGAATTCCCGCTGTCCTGTCAGTCGCTTGCAGAAGTTGTAGAAGCCCGTGAACGGGCCGCCCTGCTCGCGCTCGCGCGTCAGCGCGTCGATAAAGCCGCGCCCGATGTTGCGCACCGCGAGCAGACCGAAGCGAATATGATCGCCCGACACCGCAAAATCCGCGCCGCTCTCGTTGATCAACGGCGGCAGGGCGCGGATGCCCATCCGCTCACATTCGCGGATGTAGGTGACCACCTTACTGCTGCCGAATACACTCGTCAGCAACGCCGCCATATACTCTTTCGGGTACAGACACTTGAGATAGGCGGTCTGATACGCCACCAGCGCATAGGCGGCGGCGTGGGATTTATTAAACGCATAGGACGCGAACGAGGACATCTCATCGAAGATAGCGTTAGCGGTGGCGGCGGGTACGCCGCGGCGCACACAGCCCTCGACGACGACCTTGCCGTCTTCGTCGGTGAGACCGTTAATGAAGATCTCCCGCTCCTGCTCCATCACCTTGTGCTTTTTCTTCGCCATCGCGCGGCGAACCACATCGGCGCGGCCGAAAGAGTAGCCCGCCAATGCGCGGAACACCTGCATCACCTGCTCCTGATACACGATACACCCATAGGTGACGCGCAGAATCGGCTCAAGCAGAGGATGAGCGTATTTCACGCGGTCGGGGCGGCGGCTGTTTTCGATATACCGCGGGATGGAGTCCATCGGGCCTGGGCGGTACAGAGAAATGACCGCGATGAGGTCCTCGAAACGAGTGGGGCGCAGCTGCATCAGCACGCGTTTGAGCCCGCCCGATTCCATCTGGAACACGCCGTCGGATTGCCCCGCGGACAGCATCGCATACACCCGCTTTTCGTCAAGCGGGATGGTGCGAATATCAAAGTCGGGGGTGTGGCGGCGGATCATCCGCTCGGCATCCGCGATGACCGTGAGGTTGCGAAGCCCGAGGAAGTCCATCTTGAGCACCCCGAGCTCCTCGAGGTTGTGCATCGGGTACTGAGTCGCGAGCGCATCGCGGGTCATACACAGCGGCACAAAATCGCTGACGGGACGCGGTGCAATGACCACGCCCGCGGCGTGTGTCGAGGCGTTGCGCGGCATTCCCTCGACGCGGCGCGCCATATCCATCAGCTGTTTGACCTGCGGGTCGCTGTCGACGAGCTCGCGCAGTTTCGGCGCGGTTTCCAGCGCCTTATCGAGTGTCATATTCAGCGCCTGCGGCACGAGTTTAGCGACCTTGTCGCCGACGGCGTAGGGTAGCCCCATCGCGCGGGCGACATCCCGCACGGCGGCGCGCGCCGCCATCGTGCCGAATGTGATGATCTGCGCGACGCGGTCAGCACCATATTTGCCGATGACGTAGTCGATGACCTGCTGCCGCTTTTCGGTGCAGAAGTCCACGTCAAAGTCGGGCATACTAACGCGCTCGGGGTTTAAGAACCGTTCAAACAGCAGATCGTACTGCAGCGGATCAATCATCGTGATGCCCATACAGTAGGCGCATAGACTGCCCGCGCCCGAGCCACGCCCGGGGCCGACGGGGATGTCGTGGGTTTTTGCGTAATTCACATAATCCGCGACGATGAGGTAGTAGTCCGCATACCCCATACGGCGAATGACGTCGAGCTCGTATTCCAGCCGCTCGGTGACCGTCTTGTCAGGGGTGTCGCCGTAAAGGCGGCGCATCCCCTCGCGGCAGAGCTGCTCGAGATGGGCGTTGCTGTCGCCGTTCGGCGCGTCGAAGGCGGGGAGCTTTAATTCCCCGAAGGTAAACTCAACCTGACAACGGCGGGCAATGTCAGCGGTGTTCGCGAGCGCCTCGGGCGCCTCGGGGAACAGCGCCGCCATCTCGTCGCCTGATTTGAGATAAAATTCCTCGGTTTCAAAGGCGAGGGGGCTGGGCTCCTGCAACGTGGTGGCCGTCTGGATACAGCAGAGCACCCGCTGCATCAGCGCGTCGTCCTTGGTCAGATAATGGGCGTCGTTGGTGCAGACGAGCGGCAGTCCCGTCTCGCGAGCCAGACGCAGCAGCCCTGCATTGACCTCGGCCTGCTCATTCATTCCGTGATCCTGCATTTCGAGGTAGAAATGGTCCTTCCCGAACACGCGGGCGTACCATTCGGCTTGTCGCTTGGCGGCGGCGTAGTCGCCTTGCAACAGCGCTTGCGGAATTTCGCCGGCCAGACACGCGGATAGCGCGATAAGCCCCTCGTGGTGCTGTTCGAGCAACGCGTGGTCGACGCGCGGGCGCATATAAAAGCCCTCCGTCCAAGCGGCGGAGACCAGTTTCAGCAGATTTTGATAGCCTGTGTTGTTTTCGCACAGCAGGACAAGGTGGTGGTAGCGGCTGTCCGCGCCGTGTACCTTGTCGTGGCGGGAGCGGGGTGCGACGTACACCTCGCACCCGATGACAGGATGGATGCCCTGCGCCTTGGCTTCCTTATAGAAGTCGATGACGCCGTACATTGCGCCGTGGTCGGTGATGGCGATCGCCTCTTGTCCGAGCTCTTTTGCGCGCGCGACCATCGCCGGTATACGGCAAGCACCGTCCAGCAGGCTGTATTCACTATGTACGTGCAGATGAACAAACGGTTGCACAGACGGCACCTCCTTTCTGTTTTAAAAAGGCTGATTTTCGCTCATCCGTCGTTAAAATACGGTTTTTATGCCTTGGCTGACCAAAAATCCGCGCTTTTTAAAATGTACGATCACAACGGTCGCAGATACGGCTTATTTGTTCGAAAATTCGTCCGCAATAGCAAGCAGACGCTGTAAGCGGTGGTTAACACCGCTACGGCTGAGCGGCGGGTCGAGCGCCGCGCCGAGCTCGCGCAGGGACATATCGGGGTTTTCCACCCGTAATAGGGCTAGTTGTCGCAGTTCGGGGGTGAGCGAGTCGAGCGCACCCGCCGCCTGAATGCGGCGCACCGCGTCCGCGTGTACGCCCGCCGCGGCGACCGTCTTGTCGATGTTGGCGCTTTCGCAGTTTAAGCGGCGGTTGGTCTCGTTGCGGATGCTCTTGACCATCTTAACGCTCATCATCTCGAGCGCGCCGTGGGAGGCGCCGAGGTAGGTCAGGCAGTCCTCGATGCGCTCACTTTCTTTGAGATAGACGATGTAGGAGCCGTTACGGCTGACCATCTTGGCGGGGAAGCCCTCCTCACCGAGCAGGGCCAGCAGATCGCGGCTGAGATTGTAGTAGGGGACGCTGAATTCGAGGTGATAGTCCCGCTCGGGGTTGGTTACCGCACCGCAGGACAGAAACGCGCCGCGCAACAGAGCGCGGGCGCAGTGGTCGCAGTCGAGATTGGCGCGGTTGAGACGCACCGAAATATCGCTCGGGCTGTGTCCGAAGCGCTCGAGGATGGCCGTGCGCGTCGCTGCTTCGGGGAAAGCGTGGCTATGTAAGGTCGCGCGCCGTCGCAGGGTCTCCTCGACGGGCGGTGTAACACCGCACACCTTGGCGACTAAGAAGCTATATAGCCGTGCGACTGCCTCCTGTTCAGTCTGTAGGGAGATCTCGCGCCCGCTGAATGCGTGACCGAATTGCAGCATTCCGTATGCCTGTGCCGCACGGCAGCAGGGTTTGTCCGGCAGGATGTCGGTGAGCTCTAGTTTAACGTCGGATGAGAAAGACACGGTCACGCCTCCTTTGCCATAAAATCGTTCACGTAAGCGCTTACAAGCTTATTTCTTATCAATATCGCGGTGCTGGGTGGCGGCGCGGTAGCCGCTCTGTTCGATGTGCGCGGCGAGTTCGTTTGCGATGGTGACCGAGCGGTGCTTGCCGCCCGTGCAGCCGATCGCGACCACCAGACGGGTGCGCCCCTCCGCCGCGTACAGCGGCAGAAGATGGTCGAGCATCGCGGTTATACGGGAGAGAAACTCCCGCGTGTCTGCCGAACCGAGGACATAGTCGCGCACCTCGCTGTCCAGCCCTGTTTTATCTTTCAGTTCGGGGATATAGAAGGGGTTAGGAAAGCAGCGCACATCCAGCATCAGATCCGCCTCGGCGGGAAAGCCGTATTTGAACCCGAAGGACATACACTGCACCGTCATCACACCCGCCGATTCTTCCGTGAAGATGTCGGCGATCTGCGCCTTGAGCTGTCCCGCGCTCAGGTGGGTGGTGTCGATGCGATAGTCCGCGATCGCGGCGATAGGGGCAAGCAGAGCGCGCTCGCGCTCGAGTGCTTGCTCGATGCCGCCGTCTGCCTCCGCGAGGGGATGCTGGCGGCGGGTCTCTTTGTAGCGGTGACACAGCACCTCGTCGGCGCAGTCGAGGAAGAGGATGTGGGGGCTTTGGTCGGATTTCTGCAACGCCAGCACATTCTCCCGCAGATCCTCGAACATCTTGCCGCTGCGCACGTCCATCACCAGCGCGACCCGCTGAATGGCCTCACTGCTTTGGCTGCACAACTCAACAAATTTTTGTATGAGCATTGGCGGCATATTGTCGACACAGTAGTACCCGATGTCCTCGAGTGCCTTGACCGCCTGCGATTTCCCCGCACCGGACATACCGGTGACAATGATCAGTTCCATAGCATAACCCTCTAAAACTCGCCGACAAAGCGGACCTCCGGCTCGAGCCGAACCCCCGCCTTTTGCCAAATGATGGTTTGTACGTCCTCGCAGAGCTGACACAGCTCGCGGGCGGTGGCTTTGCCGCGGTTGACGACGAAGCCCGCGTGCTTTTCGCTGATCTGCGCGTCGCCGACGCGGTAGCCCTTAAGTCCCGCCTCTTGGATGAGAGCACCCGCGAAGTATCCCGTCGGGCGCTTGAAGAAGCTACCCGCGCTGGGGTATTCAAGCGGCTGCTTTTCTTGTCGCTTGGCGATGAGCTCGCGCATTGTGGCGGCGATGGCTTCGCGGTCTCCCACCGCCAAGGACAGCGTCACCCCGACGACGATGGGATGTTCATCCGCGGAATAGTCCATCAGCTTGCTGTGGCGGTAGCTGAGCGCGAGCTCCTCTGCCGTGAGTGAGAAGCGCTCGCCGTTGCGGGCAATGCAGTCGGCACTGACCACCACCTGCGCCATCTCGCCACCGTAGGCGCCCGCGTTCATATACACCGCGCCGCCGACCGTGCCGGGGATGCCGTAGGCGAACTCTAATCCCGTGAGACTGTTGTCGCGGGCAAAGAGGCACAGACGCTGTAGGGTCATCCCCGCGTCGCAGTGTAGTGTGGTGCCGTCGGTGAGCGTCACTCTCGCTGCTTTTGGGTCGAGGCGCAGCACCGCGCCGCGCATCCCGCGATCGCCGACGACGAGGTTAGAGCCGTTGCCTAGCCAGAAGAAGGGGATGCCCTCCCGATGACACTGTGCAATGAGCGCAGCAGCGGTGTCGGCATCGGGAATGGTGACGAGCACGTCCGCCGGTCCGCCGACGCGGAAGGTCGTGACCTGCGCCATCGGTGCGTTTTTGGTCACGGTGCAGCCTGCTACAAGGGCAGCCTCGATTAAATGATTGAGCGCCATAACGACACCGCCTTTCATAGATTATGGTTGTATCACACGCCCGCGTATGCGGCACCAATGATGCCGGCATCGTTGCCGAGCTCGGCAGCGATAAGGCGGGTCTTGCTTATGGTGGTTTGCGCAAATTGTTCCTTGGCGATCACTTCGCGTACAGGGGCAAGCAGGGTCTCCCCCTCGTGGCTGATACCGCCGCCGACACATAGCACCTCGGGTTGGAAGATGTTGACCATATTCGTCATCCCACAGGCGAGATAGCGGATATATTGCTCAACTACTTGCTTACCTGCTTGGTCGCCCGCACGCATCGCATCAAATGCGGTGCGGCCGTTAACGTTCGTACCGTTATCGGAAAGCTTCCACATTATGCTGCCTTTGTGCGCGTCCATTGCCTCTTTGGTTTGGCGGATGAGAGCCGTCGCAGAGGAGTATGCTTCCCAGCAGCCACGACGACCGCAGCTGCAGGGCTGGCCGTCGGCGACGATGACGGTATGCCCAAACTCGCCGCCCGCAAAATTGTGTCCTGAAAAGATTTTTCCGTCAACGATAGCCCCACCGCCAACGCCCGTGCCGAGGGTAATACACATTGAGTGGCTTGTGCCCCTTGATGCACCTGCCAGCATTTCACCATAAGCGGCAGCGTTGGCATCATTTTCGATGTGTACGGGCTTATCGAGAAGCTTTTGTAGTTTTTCTTGTAAGGGTTCATTGATAAATCCAAGATTAGCGGCACGCTCGACAACACCGGTTTCTGAGTTGCAGGTGCCGGGGCTGCCGACACCGACACCGTCGATGTCGTTCATGGTCAGTCCCGCTGTGCTCACCGCCTCAAGGCTGACACGCGCCATATCGGCGATGATCTCGTCCGCAGGGCGTGGGGTGTTGGTTTTGCATTTCGCAGTAGCGATGAGATGATAGTTTTCATCCACTACACCCACGACGATGTTGGTGCCGCCGAGGTCAATCCCGATTCGGTACATAGTGGCTTCCTCCTATGGATTACAGATACAGTATATGATATGCGGTATTTGATCAATATTTGCTCCAGTCGTCGGGCACGCCATCGGGCAGCCCCGTCTCCTCGGTCATTCCGAGCTTGTGCATCAGCTCGTTTGCAGCGTTGTAGCCCATCTTCTTCTGACGGTTTGACATCGCGGCGACCTCGATGATGATGGCGAGGTTACGTCCGGGCTTGACGGGTATGGTGATGGTGGGTACGTCGATTCCAAGGATATCCATTGTCTGGTTGCTGGTGCCCATACGGTCGTACACCTTTTCGTTGTCCCACGGCTCGAGCTGGATGGCGACGTCGATCTTTTCAGTGTTCTTGATCGAGCCGATACCGAAGATGCGGCGCACGTTAACGATACCGATGCCGCGCAGCTCGATGAAGTGGCGGATGTTGAGTGGTGCTGAGCCGACGAGCGTTTTCGCCGACACGCGGCGGATCTCCACCGCGTCGTCTGCGATGAGGCGGTGACCGCGCTTGAGTAGCTCGACCGCGGTTTCACTCTTACCGATGCCGCTGTCGCCAAGCAGAAGCACGCCTTCGCCGTAGACCTCAACGAGCACGCCGTGGCGGGTGACACGTGGAGCAAGCTCGACGTTCAAGTACGCAATGAGTGCCGCCATCAGTCCCGAGGTGGAATCCTTACTGCTCAGCAGCGGCACGCCGTGCTTTTGGCAACTCTCCAGCAGTTCGGGGAAGATTGGCAGGCTGCGGGTGACGATGATGGCAGGCGGGTTGGTGGATACCAGCTCCTCGATGTGCGTGGTACGCAGATCGTCGGGCAGATTCTCGAGAAAGCTGTTCTCGTTTTTACCCATCACCTGAATGCGGTCGCTGTCAAAGAAATCGAAATAGCCGCTCAGCGCGAGACCTGGACGGTTGACATCACTTGAGATGATCATCCGCTCCTCGGGCGGCGTCGGCATATAGACGCTTTCCAGCGCGGTTTCCTTTATGATCGCCGATAACGGCACGGTGTAGGTTTGCTTAGCCATAAACGTTCCTCCGCTCTTATTAGTATATATACTTAATTGTATCTTATCATAGATTAGGACAATTTGGAAGAGGAAATTCTTAAATTTGCAAGAAAAATGTCCCCGCTCATAACGAGTGGGGACAAAAGGGATTATGTGTAGCGGGTCTCCACCTGTACGATGGTGAAGAGACGCTCGTCGATCGCCTGCACGCGCTGTTCGATGACGGCGGGCAGGGTGTTTTTGTCGGGATAGTCGAAGGGGACGACGACGTCGAAAATGAGATTTACGTGGCTCGGTCCGCTGACGACGCGGAAGTCGTGCAGGGTGAGCCGCTCGTCGATAGCCGCGAGCTCACCGAGGGTCAGTTCCTTGAGCCGCAGGGTCTCGGGGTCGTCGGTGTCGACGGGGTCCATGTGGATGCAGGTGATGATGTTGAATTTCTCCAGCAGATCCCGCTCAATGCAGTCGATGGTGTCGTGGCTGTGCATCATATCGCGGTCTGCAGGCACCTCGGCGTGCAGGGACACAAAGACGCGTCCCGGTCCGTAGTCGTGCACCATCATATCGTGGATGCCGACCACGCCGTCGTAGGCCATAACGGTTTGCTCGATGTCGCGCACGAGCTGCTCGTCGGGCGCTTGCCCGAGCAGGGGGGAGACCGTCTCGCGGATGACCGAGAAGCCCGACCAGATGACGAACAGCGCCACCGCCAGACCGATGTAGCCGTCGAGAGCGAGATCGGTGAACAGCCCGATGAGGGTGCAGACGAGCACAAGTGAGGTGCAGATGACGTCGTTGCGGCTGTCGGTCGCGGCGGCGAGCAGAGCATCGGATTGGATCGCCTTGCCGATGCGGCGGCTGAACACCGCCATCCACAGCTTGACGCCGATCGCGGCGACGAGGATGAGGACGGTCAGCAGGCTGAACTCAGCCGCGACGGGGTGTAGGATCTTATCCACCGCGGAGGTCACGAGCTCAAAGCCCGCGAGGATGATAAGTACCGCAACCGCAAGGGCGGAGAGGTATTCCATCCGCCCGTGTCCGAAGGGATGGTCGCGGTCAGCGGGTGCGCTCGAGAGCTTAAACCCAACCAGCGTCACGACCACCGAGCCTGCGTCCGAGAGGTTGTTGAACGCGTCGGCGATGATCGCCAGACTGCCCGAGAGCAAGCCCGCGAGCAGTTTTATGCTAAAGAGAAGCAGGTTGCACACGAGCCCTGTGACACCCGCAAGCCGTCCGTAGGCATAGCGCACCTGCGGGCTGCGGGTATCCTCGTGGTGCCGGACAAAACGACGGATAAGCCGATCGGTCAGCATAGCGATTACAGCCTCCTGTTGTAGATGTTGTTGAGATACTGCGCCACGCCGTCCTGTTCGTTTGAGAGAATGACGGTGTCGGCGGCGTCCTTGGTCTGCTCGGTCGCGTTGGCGACGGCGCAGGCGAGATCCGCCACGCGGAACATCGAGAGATCGTTGGCGTTGTCACCGAAGACGACCAAACGGTCGGCGCGGATGCGCTCGCGCAGGCGTTCGAGGGCGCGTCCTTTGTCCGCGTCCTCGCGGCAGATCTCCACGAACCAGTTGTCCTCGTGATAGGTGTCTTTGTACAGCACCGTGCGGATGCCCGGGATGGCAGCGAGGTGTTCGGCGAGCAGCTTCTGCTGCGCTTCGGTGCCCTGGCAGCTAAAGAAGATCGCGGGGCTTTCCCGCAGCTGTCCGACCTTGTGGTAGAAGCGGTCGTAGCCGCGCCCTTGCGCGTCGACGCGTTTAATGAACGCTGCTTCCAGTGTATTCAGGGCGGTGTAGTAAATATGCACCTCGTTGCCGCGTCGGCGGTAGAGCTGGGGTGTACGCCCGAGCGCGTGGAATACGTCGAGCACGGCGGCAACCGTCGGTGCGGACATTTCACAGCACTGGACGATGCGTTTGCGGTAGAGGTCGTACAGCAGCACGCCGCCGAGGGCGATGATCGGCAGGCGGAAATGGATGCGGTCGAGCCCGATGATCTCGACACCGATCGTGCCGCGCGCGGTGGCGGCGGAGATCGGCATTCCGCGGCTGATGAGGCGGTTGAGCGTCTCGACCGTGTAGGGGGAGAGGGTGGCATCATCCCGCAGCAGCGTGCCGTCGAGATCGGTGGTGTACAGCGTGCGGCGTCCGCGCTCGATGGCGCGGAACACAAACTGGAAATAGGCTGTGCCGTAGTGATGGAAGGTGCGGTCGTGCAGTTTTTCGATCAGCTCTTCCGGCGTCGCCCAGCGCGCCTCGGCGACCTCCTCCTTTTGCAGGCGCAGGGTGGCGGGATCGATGTCGCGGTAGAGTAGCCAGATGTCGGTGAAGGAATTACGGCGCCGCATCCGCCCGCCGTAGACGAGGTCACCTGCCGCAGTGCGGATGCCGAGTTCTTCAAAGAGTTCGCGACGAGCGGCGCTCTCGCTGTCCTCTCCCACGATGGCACTGCCGCCCGTCGCGGCCCATAGTCCTGCCATTAGCCGCAGATGATCGGCGCGCCGCTGGATGAGGATGCGCCCTTTGGAGTCGACGATCCAGATGTGCTCGACGAGGTGATACTGCCCCGGCAGCAGCGGCTCACCGCGCACGATGATCTTGCCAGTGGGGTTGCCGTTCTCGTCAAGTAATTCCCATTTTTCCATAGCGGCTCTCCTTTCATAAAAGGGATATAACTTATTTATTTTACTATGTTTTACAGCGGTTGTCCAGTTATTTTCATAAAAACGCATAAAGCTGCCGAAATACGGCACACTAGCGGTAAAACGAGAGAGGTGCGAGAGTATGCAACTATCGGACAAGGAATATCAGCAGATGACAAAGAAGGCGTCACCGAATTCGCCGGTGTTGCTGGATTGTACGAAGGCGTTTTTGGTCGGTGGCTTTTTGTGTGCGCTCGGCGAGGTGATCTTTCAGCTTGTGCAGCGTGCGGGGCTAAGCGAGCAGGACGCCCGCTTGACGGTGTCGGTGAGTCTCATTTTCCTCGCGGTGGTGCTGACGGGCTTTCAGGTATTTGATAACATCGCCAAGCACGCGGGCGCAGGCACGCTTGTGCCGATCACAGGCTTTGCCAATTCCGTCGTTGCGCCCGCCATCGAGTTTAAGGCCGAAGGGTACGTTCTCGGCCTCGGCGCGAAGATGTTCATCATCGCGGGTCCGGTTTTGGTGTACGGCATCACCGCCGCAACGCTCTATGGGATCATTTATTGGATAATGCAGATGATATAACGAAAAGGCTTGACCTACTCGGTCAAGCCTCGATGCTTATTATAATTCTTTTCCACAATATTTACAATGAGTAACACCGTGTTCTAATCTCCCTAAACTTCTGTTACAATGCGGGCATTTCCACCATTTATTGTATAACACAAACCAAATAATTAATAACGGAATTATTATCGACAAAGCAATTTCTTTTGAAAAAACGCTACCGAGAATGGATGCTAAAAATATTAAAAGAATTACTGTAGCAAATAAAATTTTCTTTTTTTGATGTATATCCATAATATCCATAACCTCTTCAGATGAGTTTTTAATATCATACCACACCGCTGTTTCAATGTAAATATTTTTTTACTGTGTCCTAACTTGACAGCAGCAGAGGGCTACGTTCTCGGCCTCGGCGCGAAGATGTTCATCATCGCGGGTCCGGTTTTGGTGTTACGGCATCACCGCCGCAACGCTCTATGGGGTCATTTATTGGATTATCGGGCTGATTTGATCGTGTCCTTTCGACTTTTCTGTTGAACAATCCACCGTTTTGTGCTAGAATACCCCTATAAAGCACGAAACGGGGATGTTAAAATGAACGAATTCCTGCATTGGACGGCTTGGCGGATGGAGATGCCGGCGGCGTACGGCGCGTTCCATCTGTTGTCTACCGCGATTTTATTGGCGCTGACGATTTTTGCCGCTTGGCGGCTGCGTAACGCGAACGAGCGGCAAAACCGCATAGTGCTTGGTGCCGTGGGAGCGTTTTTGTTGCTAACAGAGGTTTATAAGATTGCCTTTCATATGGCGGTCAATCCGTACGACTGGAGTTTTTGGGGCGCGTTTCCGTTCCAGCTTTGCTCGGTGCCGATGTACTTGTGTGTTTTCTGTGCGCTGTGCCGCAACAAGCGGCTCAACGGTTGGCTGTACGAGTTTATGTTTGCGGTGAATATGTTCGGCGGTCTGATGTCTTTTATCGAGCCGAGCGGTATCCAACATACCTACATCACGCTGACCGTCCACGCTTACATGTGGCACATGGCACTGATTTTCGTCGGGCTGTATTTGTATTTCAGCCGCCGCGCGTGTATGCAGACGACCGGATACAAAAAAGCGGCTGCGGTATATCTCGGCTCTTGTGTTGTGGCGCAGGGCTTCAATCTGATTTTCGGTGATAAGATCAACTGCTTTTACATATCCCCGTATAAGCAAAGTCCGCTCGCGGTGTTTAAGGACATTTACGCATCCTGTGGGTGGGTCGTCAATATGCTGTTGCTGATATTGGCGCTGCTGTTGGCTTCCGCGGCGGTGTATTACATCGGCTATTATTTCCGCGTGAAAGCTGCCAAACGCAAAGAAAAAGAAACGGTTTCTGTATAAAAACAACAGGCGCAGTCGATTGACTGCGCCTGCTGTTTTTATGTAACGGAAGTAACGGGTTCGGGGGTGGGGCTTTTATTTATAGCAGCGTTTGCACGGTTCGAAGCCGAGTTGAACTGCTTTTTCCTTCGTTACTTGTGATGGATTGTTCATATTACTGCAACTCGCATTGCTGTGGTATTTCTTGCCGGATTGCGGAATCCATACCATCGCCGTTTGTACAGGGGGATTCGTTGTATTTGGGGTGGTTCTGATGACGGTCGTTGTGGCGGTTGTTGTCGTAGTGGTAGCGGTTGTTGTCGTAGTAGTTGTGGTCGTAGTGGTTGTCGTTGTTGTTATCGTCGTAGTTGTGGTTGCTTTTTCTGCCGTTGTCGAAGTTGTTATATTATCGACCGTGTTGTCGATAGGGGTTTCCATATCAACGCAGGCGGATAAGCAGCAACAGATGATTACCAGCACAAGAAACAGAGCAGTAAACCTTTTCATATTTAACCTCCTAAATTATAACCAAACAGTTATTGGATAAACTAATTATAGCGTGTTTGTGCTACGATGTCAATACTGAATGGTTATGGAGGTGGTGAGGTAGATGGATAACTATTATCCTCGATTGAAAGATTTGCGAGAGGACCACGACCTTTCTCAGCAGCAGGTAGCCGATTATCTGCAAATGAAGCAGCCGCAATACAGTCGCTATGAGCGTGGGTTGCGAGATGTACCGACGGATGTATTAATTCGTTTGGCTCGGTTATACAACACCTCGACCGATTATCTTCTCGGATTAACAAAAAATTCAGCGCCGCCAAGCAAATAACAGCCGCATTTCTAAACGGAAATGCGGCTGTTTGCATATTCTTCCTCTTTTGGGTGATGCTAACCCTGTTATTAATAAAGGGGGAGTTTTTATGCCGGAGAGACGGGGAGAGTACACCGTCAGCCTTTCCAACCGACCGACCGTGTTGAGTTATGCCGCTGTCGGCGGCAAAAAAGAGGGGCAGGGGCCACTCGGCAAGCAGTTCGATGCCATTTTTGAGGACACCCATTTGGGGGAAAAGACGTGGGAAAAGGCAGAGAGCGCCCTGCAAAAGGAGTCCCTCACCCGCGCATTGGACAAGGCAGGGCTGTCCCCGAGCCAGTTACAATATCTGTTCGCAGGCGACTTGCTCAATCAGAATATCGCGTCTACCTTTGGCCTGCGCGAGATGAATGTGCCGCTCATCGGGCAGTTCGGCGCCTGCTCGACGATGGGACAGACGATGGCGATGGCGGCGATTTTCGTCGATAGCGGCGCGGCGGACCTGTGCGGCGCGGTAACCTCGTCGCATTTCTGCACCGCCGAGCGGCAGTTCCGCTATCCGCTGGAATACGGCGGTCAGCGCCCGCCGACGAGCCAGTGGACTGCGACCGCCTCGGGCGCGGTGGTGGTCGGGCGCGCGGCGCGCGGGGTGCGGGTGAGCGACGTGTGCATCGGCCGCGTGCAGGATATGGGCGTCACGGATATGAACAATATGGGCAGCGCGATGGCGCCTGCCGCCGCGGACACGCTCGCGCATTTCTTTGCCGACACCGAAACGAAACCCAATGACTACGATATGATTGCCACGGGGGACTTGGGGCTGGTCGGCGCACGGCTGTGCCGCGAGCTGATGGAGCAGAAAGGGTATACCCTCGGAGATAACTATACCGATTGCGGACTGTTGCTGTTCGACCGCGACACGCAGGACGTGCACGCGGGCGGCTCGGGGTGCGGCTGCTCTGCCTCGGTGCTGTGCGCGCATCTGTTGCCGATGCTGCAGCGTGGAGAGTTGCGAAACTTGCTGTTCTGCCCGACGGGAGCGCTGATGTCCCCGACCTCGTCCCAGCAGGGTGAGAGCATTCCCGGCATCTGCCACGCGCTGCTTTTGGAATCCTGCCCGTAAATATTAAAATTTGTGAAATCAGCAGTTGATTATTCCTGTAAAATGCGGTAAAATAAGGATATTGTGCGGCGGTACGCTCGTACCGCCGTGATTTTTTCTGCTGTGGAGGGTATACCTTGGATACGACGGTTATGAAAGATACGGTGGTGACCACCGGCGGCACGCTGCAGGAGGAGATTCTGCGGCGGCGCACCTTTGCGATCATCTCCCACCCCGACGCGGGTAAGACCACGCTGACGGAGAAGTTCCTGCTGTACGGCGGCGCCATTCAGCAGGCGGGTATGGTCAAGGGCAAAAAGAACAATAAGCACGCGGTCTCCGACTGGATGGAGATTGAAAAGCAGCGCGGCATC
>JAEIGA010008431.1_pt1 | contig 15620 bp, 15 predicted proteins | sample 9270691 | NCBI WGS metagenome assembly JAEIGA01 (sample SAMN17057246, study PRJNA624740) | gut metagenome | biome: biome; isolation source: fecal sample | host: Bos grunniens | place: China: Xizang | collected 2019
ATTTCAACCGCAAAAATTTGTATAGAAAAAGTCCGAAACCGTTGTGGTTTCGGACTTTTCTGCGCCGATATCTAAATCGGTTCGCATTGTTGGTTGCGGAGGAAGGATTTGAACCAACGACCTCCGGGTTATGAGCCCGACGAGCTACCAAGCTGCTCTACTCCGCGATATATAGAATTTTAAACTAAGGGGTTTTTACTCCGCGCCACTCTTTAAAGTTTTTAAAGAAGGTGGTGCCGGAAACCGGGCTCGAACCGGTACGAGGTTTAAGCCTCACGGGATTTTAAGTCCCGGGCGTCTGCCAATTCCGCCACTCCGGCACAAATCCCTTACATCGCTGATATTCTACCACAAATAAGAAGATTTGTCAATACCTTTTTTGCTTTTTTTAAAAACATTTTTTTTTGAAGCTTTTTTGATTTTTTTGGAGTGAATTTTCAGGGTACTGCTACTTTAAATTGTAACTGTTGTATTTACTTTTTGAATTTGCTTTTTAGAAAAAAGCAACAAAAACAGTTCTAAGTTTGTATTGACAAAACTATCTTTGTGTGGTATGATTGATTAGATGATTATACGGAGTAGTGTATATATGCGTACCGTTAAAGTGGAATTCCAGATATGTAATTGAGGTGCGTATAGACGTACTTATAATTATTATATGAAAGGTAGCGACGTTGTCGCATGGGAATATAATATGGCAGAAACAAAAAAGAAAAAGGATTCAAAAGAAGCTGAGAGCAAAGAAGAGAAAAAAGCAGCGGCTCTCAATGCTTGTATAATGCAGATTGAGAGAGAATGTGGAAAAGGCTCGATTATGAGATTGGGCGAAGCGGCAGAGATGGAAGTTGTTGGGGTTTCCACCGGCTCTTTGACTCTTGACCTTGCTTTAGGCATTGGTGGTATTCCAAAGGGAAGAATTACGGAAATATATGGACCTGAATCATCAGGTAAGACAACTATCGCTCTCCATGCTATCGCAGAGGTTCAGAAAGCAGGTGGGGAAGCGGCGTTCATTGACGCAGAACATGCCCTTGACCCTGTATATGCGGGTGCTTTGGGAGTTGATTTGGACAGACTTCTTGTGTCACAGCCAGACTGTGGTGAACAGGCGCTTGAGATAACGGAAGCACTTGCAAGATCAGGTGCAGTTGACATTATTGTTATCGACTCTGTAGCGGCACTCGTTCCAAGAAGTGAGCTTGAAGGAAATATGGGACAGTCTTCCGTAGGCGTTCAGGCAAGACTTATGTCTCAGGCATTGAGAAAGCTCAGCGGTGTTGTTTCAAAATCGGGATGTACAGTTATTTTCATTAACCAGTTGAGACAAAAAATTGGTGTTATGTATGGAAACCCTGAGGTTACAACAGGTGGTGTTGCACTCAAGTTTTACGCATCGGTTCGTATTGACATAAGACGTGCAGACGCAATAAAACAAGGTGGCGAAATAATAGGAAACCACACTCGTTGTAAGGTTGTTAAAAACAAGGTAGCGCCCCCATTCAAACAGGCTGAATTCGATATTCTTTACGGAAAGGGAATTTCCAAAGAAAGCGAAATCGTTGAATTGGCAACACAACTTGGAATTATTGACAAGAGTGGTTCATGGTTCTCTTACGATGGTCAGAGACTCGGACAGGGAAAAGAAGCTGTCAGAAAGCTGTTTGAAACAGATAAAGCCTTGTCGGATGAAATTGAGGCAAAAATCAGAGATGGAAAAAATTCTCTTGACCTTACAAAAGGCGAAGAAGATTTATTTGAAAGAGTTGACGCAGACGAAGACGAGGGCGATCTCTTCTGAGATATAGCATATTCCAATGAACGAAGTTTTTTTTGACGGATACAGAATAAAAAACATAAGAGCTGCCCACGGAGGACTTGAATACGTTTTACAGTTGGATAACGGCAAATTTGTCATAACTGCGGCTGACTACAGACGGATTGGAGAAACTGTTCTCGCTGTTGGTAACATTGTGGACGATGACGTTCTTGAAGATATAACGTTTTCGGCTGAGAAGCTCTCGTGCATACAAAAAGCATTGAATCATCTTGAGTATGCGCCAATGACTGAAAAAAAGTTAAAAATGAAGCTTCGAGGCAAATTTTCACCTGAAGCGATAGAGGCGGCTTTAGATATACTCAAGGAAAACGGATACATAGACGATATGCGTTTGGCACTTGATTTGTGTGATGAATATTTTGTTCGTTGTCAAATGAGTCCTATGAAAATAAAAGCCAAATTATATCAACGTGGCTTTGCTCAGGAAACGGTTTCAAACGCATTTGAAGAATACGATTTTTCAGACGAGACGATGTTTGAGAATATGGAAATTCTTGTGTCTCGCAAATTTGGAGAAATAACAGAGGAAAACAATAGAAAAGCTCTTGAATATCTTTTAAGACAAGGATATTCGTATGAAATTTCAAAAAGCTTTGTTAAGCTTTTTGATTGAACGCAGAGCAAGATGGAGTGGAAAAATGGCGGATAAAAAAATAAAGGTTGGGTTTGTCTCTCTTGGATGCCCTAAAAATTTAATTGATACGGAGATAATGCTATACAAACTCGCAGAGGCAGGATTTGAGGTTGTGCCTGAAGATATTGATGCAGACGTGGTTGTGATAAACACCTGTGCATTCATAAAGGATGCGAAACAGGAGGCGATTGACAATATCTTGGACGTGGCGTGGCTTAAAAAGAATCGTACTCTGAAGGGTATCGTTGTTACAGGATGTCTCGTTCAACGTTTTGGTGAGGACGTTCTCAAGGAGCTTCCCGAGGTTGATGCCATAGTAGGTGTTGGCGGTGCTATGAAAATCGTTGAAGCGGTTACTGCTGCGTATAACGGAGAAAAGTATTCGTTTATTCCAAACCCTGCTGATATTCCCCTTGAAGGCAACAGAGTAGTTACAACGCCTGAACATTTTGCATACTTGAAAATCGCAGAGGGCTGTGACAATAAATGTGCATATTGTGTTATCCCTTCCATCAGAGGCGGTTTCAGAAGTCGTCCTATGCTCGAAATCATCGACGAAGCAAACGATTTGGCTGCGATGGGAATAAAAGAGCTTTGTCTTGTTGCTCAGGATACAACAGCATACGGCAAAGACATATTTGGCACATATGCATTGGATTCGTTATTGAAGGAGCTTTCTAAAATAGACGGTATTGAGTGGATAAGATTGCTTTATTGTTATCCAGAAAGAATAACAGATTCTCTCATTGAGGAAATAGCGGAAAATCCTAAGGTTGTAAAGTATATTGATATGCCAATACAACATATCTCCAACGACGTTTTAAAACGTATGAACAGGAGAGACACCAAGGAATCAATTCAGACAGTTGTTAAAAAACTTCGTGAAAGGATTCCCGACGTGGTTTTGAGAACAACGGTAATAACAGGATTCCCAGGTGAAACAGAAAAAGAATTCAACGAGCTTTTAGCATTTGTAAAAGAAGCCCGTTTTGAGAGATTGGGTGCTTTTGAGTATTCCAGAGAAGAGGGAACAGAGGCTTATGGAATGCCTGATCAGATCCATCCCAAAAAGAAAAAGAGTCGCAGAGATGCCATTATGAGAGCTCAAATGAAAATTCATTCCGAATACAATGATGGATTAGTTGGAAAAACCCTGACGGTTTTGTGCGAAGGATATGACGGTGCTGCAGAGAGCTATTTTGGCAGAACATATGCAGATGCTCCTGACATTGATGGAAAAGTATATTTTACGTCTTACAGAAGAGTAAAAGACGGCGAAATGATAAAAGTAAAAATAGCAGAAGTTCTTGATTACGATCTTATTGGAAAAGCTGTGAAGGAGGAATGATGAATACACCTAACAAATTATCATTGGCAAGAGTTATTCTGACACCAATATTCACTTTATTTCTCGTTTATCCATTGTGTGGAAACGGTCACATTGGGCATATAGTATGCACGTTACTTGCTGCGGCTATTTTTGGTGCGGCGGCACTTACAGACTATTTTGACGGAAAAATAGCTCGTAGAGATAATATAATTACGAAATTTGGTATTTTTATAGACCCTTTGGCAGACAAATTTATGATTTTCTGTGCAATGATAGGGATTTTTGCATCCAGCTATATTGGCGACGGAGCATATTTATTCAAGCATTTTTATTTGTGGTGTGGACTCATCATTATTTTCCGTGAGCTTGCTGTTACCACAATGAGACTTGTTGTTGCAGGTGAGGCAGGGGTTGTAGTACCTGCTAATATTTGGGGGAAGGTTAAAACTGTTTCTCAGATAGTTGCAACACTTGTGACTTTGGCTGAAAGCCTGATTGACGATATTCTGCTTTTGGCAGGATTTGAATGGGGTTTCCTTGGGGGTGGAATGTATTTAAGTATAGTTGCTGTTTCTGTTGCGGCTATAAGCTCCATTCTCTCTGGACTCAATTATCTCAAAAGTTACTGGAAGGTAATTAAACCCTGATAATTAAAGATATTAACACGTTATATACGAAAGGACATTATCCATGAAACTTTATAATTCTCTTACTCGTTCCTTGGAGGAATTCGAAATAAAAGACAACACCGTAAGAATGTATGCTTGTGGACCTACGGTTTATAACCGTTTCCATATTGGTAACTCTCGCTGTTTTGTTGTCTTTGATATGTTGAGAAGGTATCTGGAGTATAGAGGAGTAAAAGTGCTTTTTGCACAGAATTTTACCGACGTTGACGATAAACTTATAAAAAAGGCAGCAGAGGAAGGCACAACCGTTCCTGAACTTGCTGATAAATACATAAAAGAATATTTTATCGATGCAGAAGGATTGGGAATAAAAAAAGCAACTTATCACCCAAGAGCAACTGAAACAATGGATGAGATTATCGCAATGGTTGGAAAGCTCATTGAAAAAGGTCATGCTTACGTTGCTGAAAACGGAGACGTTTATTTCTCTGCTGAAAGCTATAAGGACTATGGAAAGCTGTCTCACCTTGATTCTGATAATCTTGAGGCAGGTGCGCGAATCAGTGTTAACGACGTAAAGCGTCATCCATTTGATTTCGCACTCTGGAAGGCAAGAAAAGAGGAGACGGAAATAGCTTGGGAGTCACCTTGGAGTATGGGAAGACCAGGCTGGCATATTGAATGTTCAGCTATGATTGATAAGCTCTTTGGCTCAGATATCGATATTCACGGTGGTGGTCCTGACCTTATTTTCCCACACCACGAAAACGAAATCGCACAAACTGAGTGTGCAACAGGAAAGCCATTGGCACGTTTTTGGCTTCATAACGGATATATAAACGTTGATAACAAAAAAATGTCCAAATCCGCAGGTAACTTCTTTATGGTTCGTGATGCTGCGGCAGAGTTTGGATATGATGCTGTAAGATATTTTATCTTGTCATCCCATTACAGAAGCCCTATAAATTACAGAGCTGATATTTTAGCACAGGCTGTTGCAGGTGTTGAAAGACTTCAAAGCTGTGAAGAAAACCTTGAGTTCAGAAAACAGTCTGCGGCTGCTATTCCCCTTAACGAAGCTGAAAAAGAGGCGCTTTCTTATCTTGAATCCAAGAAAAAAGATTTCATAGCCGCTATGGACGAGGACTTCAACACGGCAGATGCGCTGGGCTGTGTGTTTGAAATGGCAAGAAAAATTAATTCTGTTTTAACTGCTACTGAGGTTTCAGCAGAATTTTGCGAAGAAGCATACAAGGTTTACTACGAGCTTTTGTCATTGCTTGGCTTCGAGAAGAAAAAGAACAATGATGCTGGAAACGACGAGGAAATCGAAAAGCTTGTTGCTGAGAGAACCGAGGCGAAGAAAGCAAAGAACTTTGCAAGAGCTGACGAAATAAGAGATATGCTTAAAGATATGGGCGTTGTCATTGAGGACACGAGACAAGGAGTAAAATGGAAACGAGTATAGGCTCATTCAGTCCGCTTGTACTTGCATATGCAGGTGATGCGGTTATAGAACTTCTTGCAAGAGAAAAGCTTGTCAGAACTTGTCCTGCACAGCTTTCTACCCTTAACGAGATGTGCAGAAAATACGTTACTGCGGTAAACCAGAGTGCGGCATCTGTTAAGGCAGAAGCACTTTTTACTGAAGAAGAAGCCACTATTTTCAGGAGAGGGAAGAATACGAGAATCCATTCCACTCCAAGAAGTACAGACGTTAAGGATTATCACAGAGCAACAGGACTTGAGGCTGTTTTTGGGTTCTTGTATCTGTCTGGAAATACCGAAAGGGCGAGAGAGCTATTTGATGCTATATATCAGTAGCTCAGAGAGGCTTTAAAACATATGGATGATTTGAGTATGCTTCAAAAAAGGGTTTTTGTTTTTATAAAATCCTTTATGAATAACTACGGCTATCCACCCACGGTTCGAGAAATAGCAGGTGGAACGGATATTGGCTCTACATCAACCGTTCATTCGGCTTTGAACGCATTGGAAAGCAAAGGATATATATACAGGGATATAGGACAGAGCAGATCCATTGTACTTGCTGGAAATGCCATGGATACTGGTATATACAGTATTCCGCTATTGGAAGAAAACCAAGCAAAGATAGGATTCGTTGATATTCCAAAGAGTCTTGTCGTCGACAGACAAGGTGTTTTTGCTGTAAAATGTTCTGAGAATATAGAAGAGAAAAACGTTTTGAAGGGCGATATTATCATCGCAAGATCCTGTACTCAGAATGACGTTAAAGACGGAGATACCGTTGTGTATGATAATAATACTGTAGGGGTGTATTACGAAAAGCAAAACTATTCTGATATGTTTTCCGATACTGAAGGGTATGGAGAAAGTCTTGCTGAATTATATGTCCTTGATGCCTTTGATGAAAACGAATTGGAGGACGATAAGGAGATGCCCGAAAAGAATGTAATCGGTGTTGCGGTTGCGTGTATCAGGCATTTTTGAGTATATCGGTAATATTGGGAAGGTAATCCAAATAAAAATAGAATAAACAGAACAGGGAAGGAAGAAAAAAATGGCGAAATATAAACGTGTATTGTTAAAACTTTCCGGCGAAGCCATGAGTGGAGAAGACGGAATTATCAATTTTGATTTTGTGAAGCATATTGCGGACGTGATCAAGCGTTGCTCAGATGAAGGCGTTTCCTTTGGTATAGTAATTGGCGGAGGAAATATCTGGAGAGGTGCTGTTGGTGTTCAGGTGGAGAGATCAAGAAGCGACCATATGGGAATGCTTGCAACGGTAATCAACTCTCTTGCTATGCAGGATATGCTTATAAAATGCGGTGTAGATGCTCACGTTATGACTGCACTCGATATGCAGAGGGTTGCAGAGAGCTATTCTCAGTATAAGGCAAATCAGTATCTTGACGAAGGCAAAACGGTAATAATCGCTTGTGGAACGGGTAACCCATATTTTTCCACTGATACAGGAGCATTGTTGAGAGCCGCTGAAATCCACGCAGACGTGGCTTTACTTGCAAAAAATATCGACGGAGTTTATGACAGCGACCCGAAAAAGAATCCTTCCGCTGTTAAATACGATACGGTAACCTACGAAGAGCTTTTGGAAAAAAATCTCAGAATTATCGACAGTGCCGCATCATCACTTGGAATAGAAAATAATATAAAATCTCTCATTTTTGCACTTAAAACGCCTGAAAATATATATAAGGCAGTTATGGGTGAAGACGTGGGAACTATCGTGAAAGGACGAAAAGACATATGAAACTCAACGTTAAAGAATTCGAAGAAAGAATGAAAAAAACTATCGCTGTATACGAAGAAGAGCTTGGTTCAATTCGTGTTGGCAGAGCAAACGCAAAGATTTTAGATAAAGTAGAAGCACTTTATTACGGCACTTCTACACCTATTAACCAAATGGCTGAAATCAAAGCTCCAGACCCAAGAACGTTGGTTATAACTCCTTGGGACGCAACTTCACTTAAAGCAATCGAAAAAGCTATTCAGGCATCTGATATCGGTATCACTCCCACAAATGACGGAAAATGTGTACGTCTTGTTTTCCCACCACTCACAGAGGATCGTCGTAAAGAGCTTACAAAAAGCACTTCCAAATTGGGAGAAAATGCTAAGGTTGCACTCAGAAACATTCGTCGTGATGCAAACGATAAATGCAAGGAAATGAAAAAAGCAGGTGAGATGACTGAGGACGAACAAAAGCAGTCAGAAAAGGAAGTTCAAGACCTTACAGATAAATATATCAAGGTTCTTGACGACGTTACCGCAAGAAAACAAAAGGAAATAATGGAAATATAATGGGTAAGGTTGTTATCCCACAGGGACTGAAACACGTAGCTATTATTATGGACGGGAATGGGCGTTGGGCAAAAAAACGCCTTATGCCCCGTACATTTGGTCATTCCGCAGGGAGTGAAACCTTTGTTAAAATTGTTGATACATGCAATGAGTCAGGATTGGAATACTTGACTGTTTATGCGTTGTCAACTGAGAATTGGAACAGAAGCACCGAAGAAATAGGCGGCCTTATGAAAATAATGCACGGCTATATCGCAAAATATGTTCCTGAGCTTATGAAAAAGAATATTCGCTTGAAGCTTTACGGAGATTTGTCTCGTTTTGATGAAAAATCAAGGGAGAAGCTTTTGGAAAGCGAACGACTTCTTGAAAATAATACGGGTATGACCCTTGGCATCTGCTTGAGCTATGGCGGAAGAGATGAAATCGTCTCAGCCGTAAAGAAGCTTGTGGCTCAGGGAAAAGCCGATATAACGGAATCAGACGTGTCAGAGGCTCTTTATACAGGTGGAGTTCCTGATCCCGATCTGGTTATACGCACAGGTGGTGAAAAACGCATATCCAACTTTTTGCTTTGGCAAAGTGCATATGCGGAGTATTACTTCACGGATATACTGTGGCCAGATTTTGACGACGAAGCTTTTAAGGATGCTCTTGAATCCTTCGCTTCTCGCAAGAGAAGATACGGAAAAGAAAATTAAGAATAGATTGCACAAAGTGAAAATTGGTGTTAAACGATGCTCCAGCGGTTGTCTGAGGCAACGGATTAATAATTATGAAAGCAGGTTTTGAGAAATATGAAGCGTGTAATAACTTCTGTTGTTATGGTGGCATTATTTTTGCCAGTATTGATTTTTTCGGATACGTTGTTATTCCCAATATTTGTTTCTCTTTTGGGTGGAATTGCGGCTTTTGAGATATTGTCCATAAGAGGACTTCATAAGAAACCGTATCTTCTCATACCTTCTGTGCTTTTTGCAATGAGCTGTCCGTTGGTATCAGGAACTGATTGGTTTCCAATGTTTGAGTCACGAGCATATAACTTCTTGGTAGTTGCTTTTCCGTTGTATATGATGTATCTGTTTTTTGTTGCAGTTGTTTTCAATAGAAAAGTTGCCTTTTCAGATGTGTCGTATCTCTGTATGAGCGTGTCATATCTCGCTTTGGCGGTATTCTCAGTTCCATTCATTCGTGAGAGAGCATTGTTTGATTATCTTCTTTTGATAATCTGCCCATGTGCCACGGATATTGCCGCTTTGTATGGAGGAAAGTTTTTTGGAAAGAGAAAGCTTTGTCCTGCGGTGAGCCAACATAAAACGGTAGAAGGCTCAATATCAGGTGTTGTCGGAAGCGTAATTATTGCTTTTGCATATGGCTTGGTAAGAGTTTTGATGGGCGGACAATTTGAAACCGTATTTTTGCTTGTGGCAGGTATCGGTATATCAGTTGTAGGTCAAATAGGTGATTTGGTGGCATCTCTTATGAAACGTAGTAGCGGAGTCAAGGATTTTGGAAACATTTTCCCAGGCCATGGTGGAATAATGGATAGATTTGACAGCATTTTAGCCGCTTTTGCCTGTTCATTCGTTTTCCTTACGGCATATAAAGGTATACTTACAGCATATTACGGTATGCTTTGATCAATTTTAAACAAGTATAAAGCGGGATGCGTGGGCAAGGTTTGCTCTTTGTATCCCGTTTTTAGCATAAAATATGTTAATATTGAATTAAAAAGGAAGAGTATAATGAATAAGACCATAACAGTTTTAGGTTCTACTGGCTCTATCGGAGTCCAGACTCTTGACGTGGCAAAAAGATATGGATACGTTGTTGAAGGAATTTCAGCATATTCAAACGTTTCACTTGCAGAGGAGCAATGCAGAAAATTCGGAATAAAAAAGGTATGTATAGGGGAAAAATATTACAAGGAATTAAAAACCGCCCTTGCAGATACCGACACGGTTATAACAGCAGGTGAAGATGCAGTTTGCCAGATGGCAGCAGAATGTAAGTCAGATGTTCTGTATAATTCTGTAATGGGAATAGCAGGAATGAAACCCACATTGTCAGCCCTCAGAGGTGGTGTGAAAAAAATAGCCTTTGCCAATAAGGAAACCCTTGTGGCAGGTGGTGATATAGTAATGAAAGAGGTAAAGGAGCGAGACGCCGTTCTTTTGCCTGTAGATAGCGAACATTCTGCGATTTTTCAATGTTTGCAAGGCGGTGGAAAAATAAAGAAAATACTTCTCACCGCATCGGGAGGCCCATTTTTCGGGAAGACGAGGGATGAGCTGGCGGAAATAACTCCCAAGGATGCACTTGCACATCCAAATTGGAATATGGGAGCGAAAATAACTATTGATTCGTCAACGTTGATGAATAAAGGGCTTGAAATTATTGAGGCGGCACATCTGTTTTCTGTGTCACCTGATGATATAGAGGTTGTGGTTCACAGGGAAAGTATAATACATTCTATGGTTGAGTTTTGCGACGGAGCTGTTCTTGCTCAGATGGGCTCGCCTGATATGAGGCTTTGTATTCAGTATGCGGCAACGTATCCTGAAAGATTGCCATCATCTGTGAAGCCATTGAACTTTGCCGAAATCGGCACTTTGACTTTCCATAAGCCAGACAGAGAAACATTCACTTTGCTTGATACTGCGGTATGGGCATTCAAGAAAGGTGGAAACGTTCCTGCGGCAATGAATGGGGCAAACGAAGAAGCAGTTGCTTTGTTCCTTTCAGGAAAGATAAAATATTTGCAGATTTTTGATATTGTAAGAGAGGCGGCAGAAAATGCCGTTTATATAGAAATGCCAACAGAGGCAGACATCTTTGAAACAGACCAGACGGCAAGAGAATACGTGAAAAGCCGTCTTGGATAGTCTTAGCTCGGGAAGGAGATTATATTTTGGCATCATTTTTTTCAACACTTGGAGTTGTGGCATTAACACTTTTATTGTTCGGAATACTTATTACCATCCATGAATTCGGTCACTATATCGTTGCAAGGTCGTTTAACGTGGGAATCGTTGAGTTTGCAATCGGAATGGGTCCTAAACTTTTTTCGTGGAAGGGAAAGAAAAACGTTTTCACTTTGAGACTTTTGCCTATTGGCGGATACGTCAATATGGTAGGAGAATATGGAACGGAGGACGAGTCGCTTTCAGAGGAAGACAGAAATAAACCACCCTTCAATAAGAAACCGCTTTGGCAAAGATTATTGGTCGTTCTTGCAGGACCTACGATGAACATAATTTTGGGCTTGGTTATTATGTTTTGTATCGTTCTTGACACAAACGTTATCGGCTCACTTACCATTGGTGATTTTGAACGTACTCCTTCCACTGGATACGTTACAAGTGGATACAATATGCTTTACGTTGCTGATACGGAAAACACGGACAAAAACGGTTTCCTTGAAGGCGACGTCGTGGTGAGTGTTAATGGGGAAACCTTTGTGGCAGACGGGCTTTCCGTTGAAGACGCCATCAAAAAGATGGGAACTGCTGAAGTTGTTAAGGTTATGAGAAAAAATCTCGTAGTAGAGCTTAAAAACCCTGTTGTTCCTGATGCTTCGGGTATGAAAATAAGTGGAAACCTTGAAGAAGGCGACACTATCGTTAAAATAGACGGTAAACGTGTTCGTGTGTATTCGGATATGTCATACCAGATTTCCCGATTGGGAATAGAGCCGATTTCTGTGCTTGTTGAAAGAGACGGAAAAGACGTTCTTGTGAATGACGTTGTTTTTCCAATGTTTTCGGATAAAAACGTCCTTTTTGGCGAAGGCGATTTCCGTGTTATGAAGAAGGAAAAAACGTTTGGAAACGTTTTGTACGAAGCATTTTATCAAAGCGTAGCAACGTTGAAAATGACCGTTTCTTCCGTTACCGATACCTTTACAGGCAGATATGGCGTGGAAGCACTTTCAGGACCTATAGGGATAGGTGAGCAGGTGGGACAAATGGTGGAAAGCGAGTTCCCTGTTAAAAACCTTCTGACCTTGCTTGTTTTCGTTTCTTTGAGCTTGGGAGTTTGTAATTTGCTTCCTTTGCCTGTGCTTGACGGTGGAAGAGTGCTTATTTTCCTTATTGAAGCCATAAGAAGAAAACCACTTAATCCAAAGATTGAGTCTGCAATAATGGCAGTAAGTATGGCTGCTGTGTTGCTTTTAATGGTTCTTGTTGCGTTTAAAGACGTAGTAAATTTGTTTTAAAACAAACAGATATTTATGGAGGGAATTATGAGAAGAAATGCCAAGGAGATAAAAATTGGAAACGTTGTTATCGGTGGCAATAACCCTATTGCTATACAATCAATGACTAATGCCGATACGGCAGACAGGGAGAAAACCTTGTCACAGATAAAAGCTCTTGAAGAAGCAGGCTGTCATATTGTGAGATTTACTGTCAATACCTTGGATGCGGCAAAAAATATAGCTTTTTATAAGGAAAATTCTTCCATTCCCCTTGTTGCAGATATTCATTTTGACTATAGACTTGCTCTTGAAGCCGCAGCAGCAGGTATCGATAAGATAAGAATAAATCCTGGAAATATCGGTGAGGATAGTAAAATAAAAGCTGTAACCGATGAATGTAGAAGAAGAGGAATTCCCATAAGAATCGGAATAAATGGCGGTTCTCTTGAAAAAAGCCTTCTTGCAAAATACGGAAGCCCAACGGCTGAAGCTATTGCAGAAAGTGGAATAAATGCCGTAAGGACGTTGGAGAGATTTGATTTTGATAATATTGTTTTGTCTCTCAAATCTTCTTCCGTTGTTGATACTATAAGGGCAAACAGAATAGCCGCCGAGTCTATCCCTTATCCACTTCATCTTGGGGTTACAGAATCAGGTACAAAGGAAAAGGGAATATATAAATCATCCATTGGAATAGGCTCACTTCTGGCAGACGGAATAGGAGATACTATAAGAGTATCCTTGACGGATAACGTGGTAGAAGAAGTAAAAGCTGCAAGGGAAATTTTACTTGCCTTGAAGCTTATCCCAGGTGTCACCCTTGTATCTTGCCCAACCTGTGGAAGATGTAAGATAAACCTCATCTCTATAGCTAAAGAGCTTCAGTCTGAGCTTAATAAAATACATACGGATAAACCAATAACTGCTGCTTTGATGGGATGTGTGGTCAATGGACCAGGTGAAGCATCTGAGGCTGATATAGGTGCAGCAGGTGGAAACGGAGAAGCTATAATATTTAAAAACGGAAAAACTGTCAGAAAAATCAAGGAAGAAGAAATAAAAGAAACTCTCCTTGAAGAAGTGAGAAAATTGGCAGAAAATAATTGAACAGTGGGAATGTATAATGGAACAAGTAAAAGACCTGTTTTTTAAAAAACTTTCAAAATATGCGCCGACTAAAATCGAGTCGGCGATTTTTGACAAATTGAAGAAATTTTCAATAAAGGTTCAGAATGATACGGTTAAAGCATTGAGAATAGAAGCAACTTTTGAAGGTGCGGTTTCCAAAAAGCTTATTTTCAAGGTGGAAGACTCCATAAGAAAAGCATACGGAATAGATTACGTTGAAATAGCCTGTACCTTTGAAAACGTTGTTTTTAATGCAGATATTTTCGACGATATTATCCTTACCCTTGAAAAGAAATACAATAGCGGATATTCAAAAGGCTTTTTTGAAGACTCCCACGTTGAGTGGCGAGAAGAAGAAAGCAAGTTTGTTGTGTCATTGAGAGAAAACGTTTCTTCTGAGTTTTTGTATTTCTCCAGCGTTGGAGATTTTATAAAAGAATGTGCGAAAAAAGAATATGGACGTGTTGTGGAAACAGATTTCGTTGGCGAAGCATCTGCTGAATACACATCTGCCGATGAAGAAAAAATGCGACTTGAGACAATAAAAAGCCTTGCCGCATATGAAGCAAGAGCTTCTGCACCCGACAAACACGAAAAATCAAATTCTCTTTTCCCTATGGACGGTAACGGAGAAATACAGATAATAGACGTGGAAAAAGAACACGTACAAGCTGGTAGAATAGTTTTTGATATATCTTCCTTGAATTGCGTTTTCGGAGAAATGAAATCAGTAAAAAAGGTCTCCAAGGTGAAGACGGATGATGAGGGGAACGAGACTACAGAGGAGATAATAAAAATAAGCCCCTCAAAGCTTACCACAATTAAGCAGATTGAAGACGGAAAAAGTGTCAGATTCCCTTGCGTTGTTTTTGCGTCAGACGGTAAAGATACAAAAACAGGCGATGCAACCAACTATAAATTGGGTGTTACAGATATGGAATGCTCTGTTACAGTAAGATTTACGTCTGAGCTTCCTCAAAAATTAAAGGGAAAAGCAATAATAGTTGAGGGAAAAGCACAGTACGATAAATTTGAAGAAGAAACGGTTGTCAGAGCATACGCCATAGCCGTGGTGAAAAAGATACCAAGACGAGATACGCACCCAACGCCACGTGTTGAGCTTCATTTACATACGAATATGAGCCAGACAGATGGTCTTTGTCTGCCTGATAAGGTTATTTCTACAGCTGAATATTGGAATATGCCAGCTATTGCCGTAACAGACCACGGAAACGCACAGTCTTATCCACTTATAATGTCAAATTCGAGGAAAAGTGCTGTTAAGCCGATTTATGGTATGGAAGGGTATCTTGTTGACGATACGGAAAGAGCCGTTTATGATTATAAAGGGTTTGAGGAAAGAAACCTTTTTGACGACGAGTTCGTAATTTTCGACTTGGAAACAACGGGACTCTCTGCTGTAAACTGTGGAATAACGGAAATCGGTGCAGTTAAGTATAAAAACGGAGAGATTATTGACGTTTTAGAAACGTATGTAAATCCAGGAATGGCAATCCCTGAGAAAATAACTGAGCTTACGGGAATTACCGATGAAATGGTAAAGGATGCCCCAGATGAAAAGACTGCCGTTTCTCAGTTCTTGGAGTTTTGCGGAGACAGAATTCTCGTTGCTCATAACGCAACCTTTGATACCTCGTTTATAAGACGTGTTGCAGTAGACAACGGACTTAAATTTACAAATCCTTATATCGATACCGTTGCTCTTTCACGATATATTAACCCCGACCTTTCAAGACATAGACTCAATCTTCTTGCGGAATATTATAAACTCGGCGAATGTGTGGGGAAATTCGGGTTCAGCACACGAAAAGAGAAGTCCCCTGCAACTTCAAAGAAAGCAGAATCGTCAAACCGCAATACTTTAGCTTTCAAAAAAGAGGGCAAAAATGTCAGAGAAATTGTGGAGAGACCTTTTTACGAGAATCTTTCGAAAAAATCTTCTTCGGGCAAAGCAGCTAGAGCGAAAAATAATGCAAGGAAGACCGGAAAGGGAGCCGTCAAAAAGTGAAAAACGAAAATACCGAAAAAATAAG
>JAEIGA010008432.1_pt1 | contig 15619 bp, 21 predicted proteins | sample 9270691 | NCBI WGS metagenome assembly JAEIGA01 (sample SAMN17057246, study PRJNA624740) | gut metagenome | biome: biome; isolation source: fecal sample | host: Bos grunniens | place: China: Xizang | collected 2019
CGTTATGGTCGGCGAGAGGTCCCACGTCGCTTTCAGCGTTGTGGATGTCGTCGTATACGCTGGCAGTGCTATTTCCTCATCTTTCACGAGTTGCTTGTCGTAGGTGTAGGTCTGTATCTTTTCTGCATCCGGCCGGAGCACAAACTGCTTGAGGTTGGTTGTTCCGCCACCGCCGGAAATACTTCCGACAAGTGCGGCATAATCGTCAAGCAGCGCATTGGCCGGAACAGTTACGCCCTTACCCTCAATGGCATCTTTCAGGTCAGACTTTGCCTGCTGCAGTCTTGCGATTTCCGTTGCTATGCTCATATTGCCTCCAGCAGATCTTCAATGTCGCCCACCAGACCGTCAACGTATGCGATGGTCGCATAGGCGGCGAGGCTCTGATGCTGCGTAAGATAACCGGCATCATTCGTGAATGCTGATACATTGGCCGGCACAGTTGGAATGCTCAGCGTGACAGCTCCTGTCTGGCCGTTTACCGAAGAAACAGGCGCAGAGGTAAGATACCCCTGCCGCTCTACCCACGCCTCTGTAGCGTAGCCGCTGAGGCTCTGGTGCTCTGTCAGGTAGCCTGCATCATTTTGGAATGCTGACACCTTTGACGGTACAGTCGGGATGGACAGCACGACCGCTCCAGTCTGACCATTCACGGACGACACCGGCGCAGATGTGATATAGCCAGCATCATTCTGGAACGCCGACACTTTGGTCGGCACCGTCGGGATGGTCGGCTTGTTGGTCAGGTCGTCATAATCGCCGCTGGTAGCAACTTCCGCCAGATCTGCGCTGTCGGCTTTCGCTGATAGCAGCGTGTCCGTCTCCGATTGCGTGTAGACATCGTAAACGACAGCGCCGGTCATACCGTTCCAGCTGATGACTCCGGACGCTACAGAGGTTTCCAGGGTTCCCCGTAGCGTCGGGTCTTCAGACAGTTCAGAAGTCAGCGAGACATCATCAGTGATGGTTGCCGTTAGGTTAATCATGCTATCACCTCGCCGTGGATGTTGGCGTAGATGTTAGCGGTCATGATGTTGGTTGCGTAGGCCGTATCGCCAACGAGTATGTGGCACTGTACCTGAACGGATCCCGGCCCGAACATTCCGGTCTCTTCCTGCGACAGATGGACAAAGATCTTGTTTTCCGTAGCATCGAAGGTCACTTCAGACTGAATCTTTTCAATCTTCAGGGATCCCTGCTTCAGCGTGACAACCAGCTTGTCGATTGTAGCAACCGGCAGATCTTCTGGAATGGTGATGGTGATTAACGGTGTAGTGAATTGGTACATGGTATACCCCCTTAAACTTCGACGTAGACTATCTTGTCTACATTGTCTCTGTAGTTTTTGTGGTTCCGCTTGCAAGACAGATGCACCTTCGGAACTGCTATGGTCGCCGGTGTGTAGCCCTTTTTCTCACCGTAGCCGCCATAGTTCAGGAAACTGTTGCTGATGACAAAGGTCCTTGTCCGCTGGCGGACCGAGTACTTTGCCTTGTCGATCTCGAGGTAGTCTTCCTTGAAGACCATTGGCAGATGGACGTGCGACATCATGTAGATGTCTGCCTGGCAGATCTTCGACATGTCCTGCACTCTGTTGGCCTTACTGCCGACCTTCGTGCCGCCACCGGCGCCATGATAGCAGAGAATGGTGAACAAAGTGGCCACGCCTCTTTTTGGCGCATCCTGTAATGTGACAAAAAGCACGGATGCACCCGGTGAGTACTTGCTCTTCACGCCCAGAAGGGTCGCTATCAGCAAGTTCGGGTCAATGTCCGATGCTTTCTTTGTGCGGTATTCATGGTTGCCGGTATTTATGCACAGGATCCTGTCAGCTACCGGCTTCAGGATCTCACAGACGATATTGATGCTGCTTGATGGCGAAAGTCCGTCATACTCAAACGAAACGCTGTCCTTCAGTGCGTTGTCGATCAAATCCCCATTCAGGACGATATAGGCGTTTCGGGTATTTTTGATTTCGTTTATAACTTCCTTGAACTTCTCAAGGTTGCACTGAGCGCTGCCGACGTGAACATCCGCTATCAAGTAGATGATTATCTCATTGTCGACAACGCTCAAATCGTTGCACTTGATAACATTCATCGGCTATAACTTTTTCAAGGCACTAGCAGCATAGTAGCCTGTTGTGATTCTCAGCAAGTTGCCGACCCGATATGGGAAAGGCTCTCCTGCATAATAGTCCAGAATGTAGCGCTTGTAGCCGATACCTTTACTGGTCTTTCCTTTTCCGTCCTTCCGGGCATTTCCATTGGCGATGATCTGCACTTTGTCGCCCTTTTTGAACTTAGGTTCGACCGGTTCCGGTTTTGGCTCGGGTTGCGGCTCCGGCTGCGGTTTTGTGTTGAAACCGTTGAAACCGCCCTCTTTGATGATCTTGGCATAGTCTTTGTAGGCAATGTTGCCGTCAATGTTTTTGCCCTTCACTTTCACGCTGCCAAACTGCCATATTCCAAAGTTTACGCCTGCGGTTTTTTCGGTCGGCTCGGTAGATGTCCACCATGCCAGCCAATGCAGGTACGGTTTCAGCTTGTCCTTACCAAGTTTGCTGAACCAATACTTTGAAGCATAAACACCGACGAAATAGCCCAGACTCTCCAACTGCTCACAGAACGCAACGATCGCGGCAGTTGTGCCTGCCCAGTCTTTCGACTGCCAGTGGTTGTCCTCACAGTCAATGAAGATAGGCATCTCGAACTGCTTGCCCTTCAGGCAGTGCTCGTACATATAGATCGCCTCGTCTCTGCCTTTGGTCGCATTGTTCGCAGTGCTGAACCAGTAAGCGCCGACAGGCATACCGCAGGCTTTTGCCTGCTTGTAGAAATTTTCAAACTCCGGGTCAACAACTTTCGTGACGCCTTTGCCGCCCCATCCGGTATAGCCTGCCCGGATGATGACGAACTCCTGCCCTGCGGCTTTATAGTCAGCGATTTTCTGCCCCTTCTGGAACTTTGAAACGTCTACGCCTTTGATCTTCATTATGCTCTCCTTTCCAGAGCGGTCACCCTTGCCTTCAGGTCGACGATCTCAAGACCATAGTTGTTGTGAGCTTCGACCTTCTTGCTCAGCGCGCCAATCTCTTCCTTTATTTGCTTGATTTGCTCTCCCTGGACAGCATCAGAATTGCGTGCCGTCCAGATCGTCGTGAAGATGGTGGCCAACGAACTGATAATGACCACGATTACTGTGTTGTCCATCTTTTTACCCCTTAGTTTTCTGTTTCTCGCTTTTCCCAAGCATCACGGTAAATACTGTTACCGTAAGCATCCAGGATGACGCAGGTTGTCATCGTTCTGGCGGTTGCCCTATACGCCAGCTCGCTGTGATACATAGCCAGTGCGTCATCAATGTTGTCGAACTTGTAGATGGCCTGCGTGCTGCTTGGCCCTGCGTTCTGAATTATTGCCAGATAGAACATAACGTGCCCCCTTTATAAATAGCCCTCGATCTTGAAGGCATAGTATTCCGCGTTGCTGTTGCCGCTGGTCCAGGTAGTGCCTCTGTAATAACCGATATTTCGGATGTATACAGTGGTTTTGCCGGAGTTCATTTCGACCACAGCCGTGTAGGTGCTGACCGTGTTCGAGGTGTTCACCACCGGCGCTGCAGCTGATCCACGATATGCGGTGTTGCCTGTCGCGTCTGCTCTGGTACGTCCCGGCACTTTGGTCAAGTCGACGATCACCGGGAAAATGGTTGCGTAAGCATGAATCCACACCTTGATGTAGCTGTATGCTGAGCAGTTCAACGTGATGGAGCCGCCGCCTTGCGTAGTTCCTGTCCACAGCTCCCTGCGGACGTCCGCGTACATCCAGTCACCCCACGTACCGCCTGCCTGGCCACCTCGAACGCCTAGCGCATTATGTCCGTTGACACGGTTTTGGACAAACAGTTCGGTGCCGACCACGTTCGAGTTATCCCACTGGAAGTTGATGATGTGGCCGTCCTGGTTGTCCGGTCTGCCTTCGGTCATAGTGCTGGATGCCAGGAAGTGAAACAGCCTAGCATCACTAGTTGGTGCGATATTGGCGGTTATCGGTCGAGCCTGCGGCCAGCTGTCGAGCAATGGCACAGACTGGACGACCACGCTGAGGTCGTCTTTGTCTACAATGCCGTTGATGGCCTGCGCCAGCGTTTGGCGCGGTTTGCCGATTTCTACCTCAATGGTCCGATCAGCCAACACGTCATACTTCAGCTTGATGACTTTAGCCTTATAGTCGATGCCTAAAGCCTCATATACTACTTCGACGGTGTCGCACAGGTTGACACGTTCTGCCGGAAAGTCTTTGTACTCTGTAGTGTCTGCCAGGTCAATGAAGTTTACTTTGATGTTATCGTTTGGTACGGCGTACCCGCTTTTCTGCACGTAGGTCTGTGCTGACTGGTTCAGCTGTGCGACTGACGGCTGATTTTCGTATTTGTCAGACAAGTCAAGAATGACCGTTCGCGGGTAGGCATAATCACCCACGGCGGCAGAATACTGAATATTGCCGACCACTGTGGTCGCGTCCTTGACCCATATTGGCAGCGCACCGGTGACGACGTTTGAGAAGTCAAATGTCTGCGTGAGGTCGGTTATGTTCTTACCTAACCTCAATGAAACGCCGTTATCGTTGCCTCTGCTATCTAGAAGTGTGATGTCCCAGTTGTCCCACAGATATTCACCACCGAAGGTATCAAGCAGCGATCCTTCACTTCCACCCAGCCTGGACCGCAATGATCCCGGCTTTGTCTGCTTATAAACGCTGGCGGCATTATCAATGTCTGTGGTGATGTTGAACGGGTTTGTTTCTTCTGCGTGATCGTTCAAACCATCGATAGCATTCTCGATGCCTATTGCTTCAAAGGGTAGAACCGGGATGTATGATGCCCGGTAGCTGATATGGTGCGCTCTTATCGTTACGCGCTGGTTTATGGGTTTGCTGATTTCGTATATCTCGAACGCCTGCGGGTTCTGCGAGTGGTTCGGCTTTGCGACTATCAGACACCCGACCTCGATTTGGTCAAAGTATGGGTTTGATGTCGCCACTTCCATCTCGAGTTCAAACGCTCCGTTGCGCTCCTCAGTGACTTCACATTTGATAGCATCAGTCAGAGCTGTGATGCCGTTAGAGTTGAATGTGGTAGCATTGCCCGCAAACAGGCATGGAAGCAATGCGCTCATAATCTCCACCACCTTGGCGTGACTTTTATGTCTCTGTTCGAAGTGTTGTCAATGGTGACTGTTCCACTTTCTATAACCGGAAAACCGTCAGGAAACTCAAACTTATTATTCGCATTCCGTAAATACTTTACCCCTAATTCGATTACTTCCACATAGCACTGCATCTTCTCGCAATCAATAAAGTGAGTTCCTGCTACAAATGGATTGACAAAGTCGATATTGAAATACCTGTCGAGATTCCCTATCGTAATTCTTCCAGTAACTGGTGTCGCGCCGTCTTCCATTTCTATCAACGGCCTGGCACCAAACATCGTCGGGTTGGTTAACGTGACAGAACCCGATGCCGGAATTGATGTCTGCGTCGTTCCGCTGGCCAGATATCTCTGCGGCTTGCAGTCGAACGAGATGTTAGCTGAACCGGAGCGGTTCAGGTGCTCCATTTCGTAGTTCAAATCGCCGTAGAAGGCAGCGTAACGCGTTTCCCCGATGTTATAGCTGTCGGTAAGTTCACAGTACCCCTGCGGTGATAAAAGCCATGCAGCGAGCTCTCTGGTCGTGTCTACGGCGTTGTATATAAGCGAGACGTTATACGTGACCGTATAGTTCGTATAAGCTCCGGTATCAATGAGCAGGTCGCCGTTGCGGTATGGCACCTGTACCTTTTCGACCACTCGGGATGGTGCGCCGAAGTTGCTGACGTTATTGACAAGCAGGCCGAACTCTGCGCTCGATCTGCCGTTGAATGTGAACTCTCCACTCATTTCCATGTTCTCCCTTCACTCGCGAGCTCCAGCTGCAGCTGGTTCATGACCGCCTGCGCTGTTGCTTCCGGGTTGTTGACTTCATTTACATTGATAACGATATTCGTGCCGCCCAGCATTGACTTCAGCTTGTTTTCGCCGATGATAACCTCACGGCCGCGTTCACCGCCGCCCATCAGCTGGCCTTTGCTGTTGACACCAAATATGGTGGCACCGTCTAGGACCATACCTTCCATGCCTTTGGCGTACCATTCAATATTCAACTTTGGGATCACGCCCGACAAAAGGTCTACGAGGCGCCACCCCTTAGGCGTGATGCCGAAGTGCGGCATCGGTATCTTCGGCCACTGCCACTTCATAGTGAACACCGATTTAACCGCGCTGACGATCTTACCAAACCAGTCGATGATGCTCCGGATCACCGGGATGACGGCGTTGATCGCCGCGCTGATGCCCTGCATGACTGCCTTAACAACAGGAAGCAAGGCAACGGCTAGCTGTTGTTTGACCGCTGTCATTTGGTTGCTGATCATCTGCATGCTGTCGTCAACTTCACCCATTGCTGTCAGTGTTTCGTTGTCCAGCACGTAGCCCATCTCGTGAGCCTGGTTCCGGTATTCCTCAATAGCGTCCGCGCCTGCATCAATGAGCGGGTTGAGCTCCTGCGCTGACTTGCCGAAGATCTGCATTGCCAGTGCGTTCTTTTCCGTCTCGTTTTCCATATTACCGAGCGCGGTAAGAGTTTCAGCGAACACTGCGTTCTGATCTCTCATTTCACCGTTGCTATCGACTACGGAAACGCCCAGTTGTTCGAACGCCTTAGCCGTCTCACCGGTTCCGTCTTTTGCAGAGCTCATGCTCTTGATCATCTTCGACATTGAACCGGTGATGGTGCTGACGTCCGTGTCTACCAGTTCCGCCATGAAGGCGTATTCCTGCAGCGCATCCGTCGACAAGCCGGTCACGCTGGCCTGCTGCATCAGTTCGTCGGCCATCTTGATTGTGTCGCCGACAAACTCATTGTAGGCGCTGATGGCCACGTTCACGCCAGTGGAAACCAGGTCAAAACCGGCCTTGACGCCCTGCATTGCCTGGCCGAACTTAGCCAGATGGTCGCCTGCGTCGCCGATCTTACCCTTGAGGTCGCCAAACTTTTCTTTGATGGTACCAATTAGGCCGCTCTGCTTTTCGCTTGCACTGTTGGTTTCTTCAAGTTCGTTCTGGTATTTGTCCAGCTGAGCAGTTGTGGCCGCTATCTCTCTCTGTAAGGCCTTCTGCTGCTCGGTCATTGAACCATCTTCAGCAGACGGCATCTCGGCCAGAAGTTTCTTTTCTTCCTCGAGTTTCTGCCGGGTCAGTTCAATGGCTTTGCTGAGGTAGTCCTGCTTTTGGCCTAACAGTTCGACATTCTTCGGGTCGAGTTTCAGCAGCTTGTTAACGTCGTTCAGGTTCTTGTCAACTGCATTCAGTTCCTTACTGACATCCTTGAACGCTTTAGTCAGCTGCGACGTGTCAGCGCCTAATTCAATGGTGATGCCTCTGATCTTGGTTGATGCCATGTAATCACCTCACTAAAATCTTGCAAAATCTTCTGCGCTGGCTTTCTCCGGCCACTCCAGATCGTCGTTACTCCGCTCGATCATCATGTCCGTTATCATGCCAACTGTTAAGTGCTCCATGTCCTCATAATGAAGACCGAGCTGTGCACACCGCAACAGATACAGTGCGGTGTTATATTCTCGTATTATTGCCCTTCCCTTTTTTTTTGTGCTGACAGGTTCCCCTGGCTCTCAGTCCACAGGCTGAGGATCTCCGGCATTGCCATCATAATGGCCATCGGGCTGTCAAAGCCGTCCAGCCATTCATCAATGCTGCCGATCTCCGGGTTGGCCTGCTTAGCCATTGTGTAGGCCAGGCGCTCAACACACGAAAAATCCGTATGGTCGCCGTCCTTCTTGTATTGCTCGTTCATTTTGTCCAGGTCAATAAACAGATCCCGGACGAATTCATTCCGGTACACTCTGGGTGTGTTGCCGGTAACCTTCATGGCGATTTCCTTACCGTCAATTAGAATAGTCTTTTCCATTACTTCCCCTCTCTACAAAAAAGCGAAGAGCGAGATAATCTCGCCCTCGCTTTATGAATTGACCGGAGTATAAACTGCGGTGAACCAGGCAGAGTACTGAGCAGCATTGTCAGTTTCATCTGCTTTTGACTTGACAACGCCATCGCTTAAACGGCCGCCAGCAGTCAACGGTAAGCTGAGCGTGACTTCCGGGATGGTGGTAGTCTTGGTGGTCGAAGTGCTGTCCGGGATGCCTACGCTTACGCGGTACAGGCAATGCCGGGTCTTGGTTGCGTCGCCTTCGAACTGGAACAGCAGAGCGATGAACTTCGGCTGGTCGTTGATATTCTCGAACAGAACGTCATTGTCATCCAGAGTGTTGCCGAAGACATCCTTGCGGAAGTCATCGTCCAGATAACGGAGTTCCAGAGATCCGCCACTGTAGCCGGTGAAAACCTGCTGCATGAAGTAGTTCGCATCATTGTCAGCGGCGAACTGGATGCTTTCATTGCTGGCAGGTAAGGTGATGCCGACGGCGCCCTTCAGTGCCTTCGGTGTGCCATAGGTCTCAGTCCACTGTCCAGCGGTATTCAGAGCTTCTGTGATGACACTGTAGTAGACGTTGCTGATGCCGTAAAAGATTTTATTGGCCATCTGTAATGATTACCTCACTTTCGTATGTAGTTTGCCAGGCTAATTCCTGGCTGATATAAGTGCGTGTTTTGGAAAATACGATACCGTTATTCATGAGCGCGTTTTCAACCAGACGTTCTGTGATAAAGTCCGTCTGTTGTGTGTACAGTTCAACGGCTATGCCCTCGATGCTGCAATAGTTAGTATTGTCTGCTATCTTGTCGTCGCCGTTGGTGTAGTAGTACACAATGAACGGGTATTCCGGCGCCTGGCTGTTCTCGAATGAGTAGTAGGCCCAAGGCAAGCCAATTCCGCTGATCATTGTCGCAACTTCTTTTCTTGTCATAGGCTCTCCTCTACTTTCTTGATCACCATCTCATTGATCGCCGCTTCCGCAGCATCAATGTGACCGTCTCCGGGAATCCGTTTTCCTGCCCGGACCGAATAGAAACCGTTATTCAACAGATGTGTCAGATTCCAGTCCGTTTTGTTGTGAAGGACTAGAGTGTGCATCCCATACGCTTCCTGAATGTCTTCGGCTCTCCAGCCTTTAGCGTATTGCCCGGCCTTCTTGCCTTTGCCGACAGGCGACTTACTGCGCAGGATGTTGGCAGCGTCTTTGCCGACTGATTTAATCGCTTTGGTGACACTTTCCTGAATGTCCGTGCCATATTCCTCAAGCAGCTGGTTTACAGCCTTGCTCAGGTCAATTTGCATCTTCAGTTCCCTTCTTCAGCTCAGTGTAAAGCTCCACCGTGTCGCCCATTGAGTAATAGGTGCGATAAATGGTGTACCGGTTGCCCTCATATTCCAGCTCTTTTTCGTGTCCGTAGTCGCCTGCGAACATCGTGAACCGGAACTGCGGGTTCAGCCCGATACGGCCACCTTCGAACCACTCACTCTGCGATACAGAAGCCACCTTTGCAAATACGGTGCGCTTGGTGTTGCTGTAAACATACTGGCCGAGCGTGTCCTTTGTGTAGGTCGTGACGATCAGGTCAATTACACAGTTCTTGTCCATATCGTGTACCCCGTTCTCATTCCGAGCTGCGCTTTCTGCTCGTCATACGACGCCTTCAGATGCTCATAATTTGCCGGTGCTCCAAAGTGCATCCGGCAGTATGTCTTGATGGCGGTCAGGACGAGGTCGTCCATGGTGTCCGGTAAATGTACTCCAGCTGCTCCCAGATCCAGCTTTGCCGCTTCAATGAGCGAGGTAAGCTCGTCATTGTAGGCATCCGTTGTAATTGGGATAGCCATTTTCACGCTTGCGAGGATTTCTGCATTGGTCATGTTTTAACCCCCTTTAATGAAGGGAAGGCGGTTAAGCCTTCCCGTGATATGCCTTGTAGAAGTTCACATCGACAATAGTCTTGGTGACGTGCCCGCACTGGATGCGCGGATCTACCCACACCTTATAGCCACACTGTCTGGCCCGGTAGCAGAACGAGATGTCCTCTCCCATGCCTTTCAGCGGGTCAAACATCTGCAGGTATGTTGCGAACACGGTAGTGATAACATCCGTGCGCATCAATACACACCCGAAACCGATACCGCCTGCTTCAAACATCTCTGTAGGCAGGTCGGTGAACTCTGTGAATACAGGGTTCCCGTCTTCATCCACTTCCAGCTTGTCATACATGACTGGAGTGAACGGCGGCGTGCGTCTGAAGTAGACACCACTGACGATGTCTACTCCATCCTTCATGTCTTCCATGAGCTTCTCCAGAAGATCAGGATCGAACACCATATCGCTGTCCAACCACAGAACATAGTCAGCGCCTATGTCCATAGCTCGCTTGGCGAGTTCGTTTCGGCTCATGTAAACCAGTGAGCCGATCTGGAAGGCAATGGCGCAGTGGCCAACCTTCCGCAGCATTGATAAAGACTGCGCAAATCTGGCAGGGACATCGTCCATGCTTGGTACAGCGATAAGTATGTTCATTTCCTTTTCCTCTCTAGTTTGTTGTCAATTAAGCCTTTTTGATCTGTACGAATGCGTTCGGAGCGACAACGCCCAGAGCGACATATTCGCGGCCGATAACCTTGACCAGGTCGTATTCAGCCTTGCTCAGATCGTCGAACTTGATGTTGATGCCTTCGCCGTTCGGGAAGTTGGCAATAGCGCCTTCGCCTAAGTCGCCAACGATAGCGTAAGTAACGCCAGTGGTGGCAGCACTGTAAGCAGTCAGGGTGTTATTGAACAGAACCGGCAGACCTTCAAACGGGTCAATGGAGTAGCTAGCAGCATACTGAGCAGTCTTGAATGCGCCCCAAGTGGCCTTGTTCATGATAACAACCGGATTGGCAGCCTGGTCGCTTAACATAGCCATTGCCTGAGCGATAGTGCCGACAGCAGCGTTGGCTGACAGAGCCGGAACAGACGGGCAGGTAGTGGTTGAAGCAGTCGGGCAGGCCTTGATCTTGGCGATCAGCTCGTCAGCGGCCTTCTTGGCGATCTGATATGACAGTTCGTCATAGATGTAGCGCAGGAACTCTTCGCCAGCAAGGTCTAATACTTCATCAGACAGGCTGATCCACTTCTTGATGCTGGCCGGTACCAGATTGACGATACCGAGAACCAGAGTCTCTTCAGAGACAGCGCTGTTGGCGGCTTCGGTGTGAACGGTAGCGCCGGATGAGCTGATCTCAAAACCGATCTTCAGGTTGCCGCGCATGTAGGTCTTCTTGACCAGCGCCATGATGCCTTCTTTTTCCCAAGCGTTCTTAACAATGTCATAGACCAGCTCAGGAACAGCAACAGTGCCGGAAACGTTCTCGGTCAGCAGAGCTCTGCAGGCCTTGTCATCGCCGGTCTTGATGTAGTTGGCATATGCGTTGATGTATTCTTTGGTGTTTCTTACTTCGATGTTTTCCATAGTTTCTCTCCTCTCTTCGATAGGTTCGATTTCTTTGGCTGCTTCAATGACTTCATTGATTTCAGCCTTGCGTGTTTCGATTTCGGCCATGATGGATGCTTTGCGAGTCTTCAGCTCGTTGATCTCGTTTTCGAGGGCATCCAGATCTGCGCCGTCTTCGTGAAGCATGTCCTTGACTTCGGCCATGCGAGTCTCGACCTGCTCCAGATCCATTTCGTTAATGTTCATGGTTTACTCCTCTCCGAGCAGTGCTTCCAGGCGTTTGATGCGTTCCTGGCGTTCAACTTCCTGTTCATGCCGCTGCAATCTCTCCGTTGCTACTTTGACGATCTCTCCGTCGTTAAAGTTGCGAGCTGAAATAGAAGTGAAGTCATTCTGCGGTAGGCTTACTGCACTCACGTCGTACAGTTTGCCGACCTTTTCAATGGTGTACACATAGACCTCATCCGCTTCATCACTCTCGATCTGCCTGAGCTCGCTGGCTTTTTCGATAGTGAATCCGAATGACATCTTGTTGGTGTAGCCGCCCTTGATTTCCTGGTACAACTGCTTTCCTATATCAGTGCCGCCTAAGTTGGCACGAATATACAGTCCGTTTTCGTTGTCCTTGTCCAGTTCCAAAGTGCCGTTTGATAAACGGGCAAATACTCGGCCCTGGTGGTCGTACTGCATGATGACGTCGCTCATGTCGGTATTGTCGAACGCATGGCGGTCGACCTCTTCCTTTACCTCGATGGTGTAGTCATCCTTGCCTTGGAACCTCATCAGGTGATAAGGCTCGTTGTAGGTTGTCGCATAACCTTCGACAACCTCTTCTTCCTGTTCGCCTTCGACGTCCTTAGCCTCAAGCATGAGGTTCCGGTACTGTCTCTGGCCGGTCTGAATAAGTTCGTCAAGATTCTTGCTCATTCTCTTCTCCCCCTGTCGTCTTTTCTTCGACCGTGTAATACTCGCCACGTATGAAGGCAACGTCGCCATCAGGCAGCGGTGGGTAGTTGAACAGCTCTCTGATCTCGTTGATCGTCAGAGCGCCACGGTCGCCCATCTGCGTGGCCATGTTGACCTTTTCGCTGACGGACATGTACTGCAGCCGGTTGGCATTCACATAGACGTGGTTGCCGTAGCTGCGCTCTTCGTCGGTATACAGCATCTTTGAAAGGGCCTCGCTTAAAGCGATGGCAAACGGTTCAATAGCCAGGTTGAAGAAAGCATCCAGCTCTGCGCTGGTGGCCTTTCCCTGAATGATGGACTCATTGATGCCGATATAGTCGAAGACGTTTTCCTTGATAAGTTTTGTCTGCTCAGCGTCTACGGTGTACTGCTTGTTGGTGACCTCTTTGATGTTGTCGTAGGTCTTCGGGAACAGCAGCAGTCCATCGGTGTTTTCACCGCGCAGGTTGTACTCGGTGAATCTCTTGCGCTCTTCAGCGAGATCTTCCGGATCTACAAAGTTGGTGACCGTCGCAAGGAACCGGTAGTTGTTGCTGTTCTGGACAGCGTTCTTGATGGCGCCTTCCTGCACAGCGATCAGGTCCATGGTCGGCCGCAGCGCTAAATTGCTATCGCCGAAGAAGTCATTCTTGTACTGGTGCTTGACCAGATAGGCGCACTTGTCGAACTCGACGGCGCCGTACTTCCCATCAACGAACTTGTACTTGATCCACAGCTTGCCTCGTTTGTCTTCGACCAGTGATACGTTGGATGGCAGAATCGGGAAGATCCCCACAGTCTCCATGGTTCTGCTGTCACGTACCGGAACGATGAACAGATTGTTGGTGCAGTCGAGGATCGTCGAACAACGAGCGAGGAACTGCGACCAAGTCTGCCATGCGTTAGGATTGTGTTTCAGTTTGTTTTTCAGTTTCGGCTGTGCCGAACCCTGCAGCTCGACCTTGAGCTTGCTGATGTGCCGTGCTTTCGCTTCGATAGCAGATCTGACCAGTGCGTTATCGTAGATATTCTCGTACCAGTTGATGTGCAGCGTTGAGCGGTCGTTCAGCAGCTTGTACTCGGTGGCCGTTCTTACAGGCTTCGGTTCTTCACCACCGAAAAGCCAGTTTATTAAGCCCACTATGTCCTCCTCTCGTTTTGCAGTCTCTTTCCGTACTCGTTCCACCATTTCTGGCGGACGGTCATGGCACACAACAGCGAGGCGGTGCCGTCTATGTGTGCCTTGTTGTTAAGTTTGACTATCTTGCAGCGTTCCTTTTCGGCGCTGAACTTTAGGGCAGTGTCTAACAGATGGACCTTCATCAGATCGTTGTCGCCCAGATGCAGGCGGCCGTCCTTGATGATGCCTTCGGTTTCCATGATGACCGGCGACAGGTTAAAGCCCTGCACGACATCATCACAAAGAAAGCCGTAGTCCTTTAAGGCGCTGGTCAGATAGTTTGCGTTGTACTTGTCGTACCCCACGAGCACAGGGTACAGCTTGTACTTTTCTACCAGATCGGTGCACCACTTGAAGCAGTCGTTATAATCGACCACGTTATCGCCCGATGGAGACATCAGGCCGCGCTGGATGTATAACTTGTACGGCAGAGAGTCTCTGACCGTTGCCTCTTCGATTTTTTCCGACGGCAGCCAAAAATGGTTGAACACATACAGCTGGTCGCCCTTCTGAATCACGCAGGTCGCACTGGTTAAGTCAGTGGTGCGCGATAAGTCGATACCAAGCACGCAGTAGTGTTTCGCGAAATCCTCAATGTTCAGGTGTTCACCGGAGCACTTGTTGATCTCGTGCGTTGGTAACCACGCTTGGCTTGAGTTTTCCTTAATGCAACAGTACTTCACCATAAACTCGATGCGTTTCGACAGTGAACCCTCTGCCTTGGAAATTTCCTCGAGCATGTAGTCAACGGAAACGCTGACACCCAAGTTCGGCATAGCCTTTGCTATTTCGTTGATGTCGTTCCACTTGGAAACGTCGTCAATCATGTACAGGAACGGTGCGAGCCGTTTCTCCCGGCTGTCGCCATTCAGAACGGCGGTGCTACGTTTGATAAGTTCGTCAAAGATGGACTCATCAATATAACCAGCTGTAGTGATGGACATAATGAGCGGCTGCTCACGGGATCCCAGCGCTGAGGTCAAAACCTCGTACTGCTTCAGACCGGCATCACCTTGCCAGCTGGCGATCTCATCGCACAAAACAAACGACGGGTTGAATCCGTCGCTTTTCTTTGCGTTGAATGCTATCGGCTTTGCTACCGTGTTGCTTCCTTGGAAGTAAGTATCGGTGCGACGCTTTTTCTGCATCGTTTCGATTTCCGGTTCCATCTCGATCATCTGCCGGAACCCATCATAGGCCAGATTTGCCTGGTCAAGTTTCGGTGCGATGAAGTACACTTCCTGGCCCAGCTCGCTAGGTAGTGCGCAGATGTATTCAGCTGTCGCGCTTCCAACCAGTGTCTTGCCGTTTTTCCGGCCAACCAACAGCACGACCTCAGTGAACTGGCGGTTGCCATGTTCGTTCACTATGCCAAATACAACCGAGAAGAAGGCCTTCTGCCACAGCTCCAGCTGGATGGTGTTCGGAGCAAATCTGCCTTTGTGGTGATGGCAGAATGTCTCGATGAACCTGATCGCCCGGTTGGCCTTCTTCTGGTCAAAGTAAAAGGCCTTGTTCTCAAGACCTTCGACAATGATCTGGTACCATGTGCGGATCCATTTCCCGACGGTAACGCTGCCGTCGGTTATGGCTTGGTAGTACTGGTAGATATAATTAGTCATCGAGTTCGCTCAACCGGCTCTTTTTCGCCTCTGCCGGTAGCAATTTCTCCAGACGGTCGATGACTGCGTTGTAGTTTTTGATTAGGCTGTTGTAAGCCTGGATGTTTGCTGACTGTTTGCGGCCGAACTGGTTCGCTCCGTTGCAGTATTCATCTGTCGCACCTTCTGCGTTGATGGTTTCCTGCAGTTCCTCAAGCGTCACCTTCATGAAAGCCGCGTTTTGAATCAATGGTGCCAGCAACTTCAGCTTGTTTTCTGGCAATTCACGGTACAATTCGTTCAGTTTGTTTAACTCCTGCGCAATTCGCTCGGTTTTTGTCAGTTTTGGCATAATACCACCCCTCAAAACCTTGGGTGAGTAAAATTGAAC
>JAEIGA010008433.1_pt1 | contig 15617 bp, 8 predicted proteins | sample 9270691 | NCBI WGS metagenome assembly JAEIGA01 (sample SAMN17057246, study PRJNA624740) | gut metagenome | biome: biome; isolation source: fecal sample | host: Bos grunniens | place: China: Xizang | collected 2019
AAGCACAAGGAAGAGCGATATCACAAGGAATAGACCATGCCTTCTTGCCTGGAGTAAATTGAGCTTGAGCAGGGAATTTATCCGCCATATCTTGTACCTTATTGCGGTTAGAAGCACGCATAACGAGCATATAGTCAATCATCTCTGCCGTGATACCCTCTGGGATAGCGCACACACCATCAGGACCAGACACTGCCACCACTTTTGCACCCAACTCGGTTGCTTTTTGAGCGGCACCCCAAGCCACGTTGCCAAAGCCTGAGATCGCTACAGTCTTACCCTCGATAGACTTACCTGCTTGATGCAACAGATGCTCTGTGAAGTACAACGCACCATAGCCAGTAGCCTCTGGACGGAGAATAGATCCACCCCAAGTCATACCTTTACCAGTCAACACACCTGTGTGATACTCGCGAGCGAGCTTTTGATACATACCGTTGAGGAAGCCAATCTCACGACCACCTACACCCACATCACCTGCAGGTACATCGGTATCTACACCTATATTACGCCACAACTCCAACATAAATGCTTGGCAGAAACGCATAATCTCAGCATCGGATTTGCCTACTGGATCAAAGTCTGAACCACCCTTAGCACCACCCATTGGCAAGGTTGTCAACGCATTCTTGAAGGTTTGTTCAAAGCCCAAGAACTTCAACATACTTGGGTTAACAGCTTTGTGGAAACGCAATCCACCTTTGTAAGGACCAATAGCTGAGTTAAATTGTACACGATATCCCAAGTTGGTTTGCACCTCACCTTGATCATCGATCCAAGTAACACGGAATGTGAAGATACGATCTGGCTCTACAATTCGCTCTACAATCTTTGCTTTCTCATACTCTGGATGTTGGTTGTAAACCTCTTCTATTGACTCAAGAACTTCTTGTACGGCTTGCAGATACTCTGACTCGCCTGGATGCTTCGCAGCGAGATGCTGCATGATGTCCATTACTTTCATTGTTGTACTATTTTAAGTTATTATACAAAAGACGCCACAAAGGTACATTTTTTTTTGCACGTATGCAATACCTTTGTTATTTTTTTTCGAAAAAAATCTTAACATAACTAGTAATCGTATTCGTTATGCTTTCTTGAGATAGACATAGAACGTCGTACCTGCCTCCGAAGTACGGAAGGTGATATGACCACCACTACCCTCTACGATATTCTTCGAGATAGATAATCCCAGACCTGCTCCCGTATTTTTTGTCGTGAAATTAGGAACAAATATCTTTTCTCTCGCTTCTTTGGCTATACCTGGGCCATTGTCCGAAATAGAGATTTCTATCCATTCTGCCGCAGAACTGCGAACCGCTTCCGCTACGGCCTTTTCGTTTTGTATCAACGATTTGAAAATGATAATAATATCGCTATTTGCTCGCCCCTGCATAGCCTGCACCGCGTTTTTCACGATGTTGGTAAATACTTGCGTGATCTGGTCTGCATCGGCTATTGCCATCACCCCACTATCGGGTCCCACATAGCGAATGGGTATATCCGACGGATTATTACGCATCAGTACGACAAAGTTCGACAGCTTGGCCGCCAAATCCACCTTGGTAGGATTCACCTCGGGCATCTTCGCAAACGAAGAAAAAGATTGCGCGATATGGCTCAGCGTATCTATTTGTTCGATTAGCAATTGCGTAGAACGGTCAAACGCTGCATCAAAGCGGTCCGTACCCTTGGTGCGTTGTAGTTGTTGCAGCGTGAGTTTCATCGGCGTGAGCGGATTGTTAATCTCATGTGCTACTTGACGTGCCATCGTTCGCCATGCCATTTCTCGCTCCGTCCGTGCCAGTTTGTCGGTAGAGTCTGCTAGAGCATCCATCATCTGATTGTAGTGAGACACCAACTCGCCCACTTCGTCCGAATAGGAGTAGTCTATATGCTTGCCTGACTCACCCAAGCGATGCTGCTTGAGCTGCTCACCCACCATACTCAGCGAGGAGGTCACCATTCGAGATATTCCCCATACTACAGCTATCGCTGCCAACAGAAGAATCAGATATAGTGGCAACACTTTCAATATATATGCTTGCAAGTGACTATTGATCTCTTTCTGTGAAATAAAACTAGGTAGGGCTATATAACCTATCTTAGTATTGTTGCCGTTGATAAACTCCGTATATGCTGATAGATACCGCACATTGCCAATATGCTCATATTGAACAGTAGTGGATTGCCCCAAGAAGAATGGCTGAGGCGCTATATGCGTGGGCAACAATCCATATTGAAAGAGCATCGGCACCGAAGTTCCTATCAGCTGACCATTCAGATCATACACGTGAATATCCATCTCATATGCAAAACTCAGTTCACGCAAGTTCGCATTGAGCGCTGTCGTATTGGCAGGAGTGATACCCAGGTTCCAGAAATACATATCCTGCAGAGCCATCTTCACATATTGTGCTTTCTTCGTCAATCGCAGTTGCTGGGTCTCAATAAAAACTTGGCGAGAATGTTCTATCGAAGCCAAGAAAATGGATAGTAGCATCACCAACGCCATAGGGGTCAATACTATCTGGAACTTACCACCTAAACGCATACGTCTAAAACCGCGATAGCGAATCAAACTATAGACTGCAAGCACCAGGAGGGCTACAATCAGCATACATATCAAGGTGTAATAGGTCCTCAGTTTCAATATCGAAGATTCTTCCGTATCTTCTTCCGAGGAGAATATCGAGCGATAAGAGAAGTTGCTCAGCACATCCTCCATCTGAATAGCCTGTTCTTCATCCGCAGTCTCACCATGCGCCATCTCAAGAGAGAAGAGATAAGTGCCATCATGCGAATAGATGGGATAACGTTCGGGAGTTTTCCTATACTTGAGTTGCAACAACTCGTCATTGCGAAATGGTGGGACAAACGAGTTATGGAGTTGATTGCTCGTAAACGAATAGTTATATTTAATCGGTATGGCAACGACCAGCAAAAATTCACCCAATCTCGTGCGATAGCATATACCCTCTGCATTGTCCCACCGAACATAATGCCATTGATCCATCAGCGGATGGATAAAGCGTTTCGACGAGGTGAGCCACGCATTGGACCAATATACCATCTTATCCCCATGGTAAATATAGAACACTATATTCTCATCCGTCTGCGAATACAGCCATAGCGAATCAAAATTATTCGTTTCTATCGAGTGACATAGCAGTTGGGTCAGTTCCTCTGCCTCACGTTGCTGCTGCTGCAAGGTGCGCTGCAATCGCGTGCTTTCCCAAGCCAATTGATCGCAAGAGCAAAGCAGCAGCACCACCCCTATGAGAATAAATAGTATATTATTTCTTCCTTTCACGCTGCAAAAATACTACATTTTTTGCAAATATCCAAATTTTTTTATACCTTTGCACAGAAAATTGTAAATTATCAGATAATGATTCATATCCTCACCGCATTATTACTGGGGTTCATCATGATCCTTGACCCTTGTACCCTATTCACCAGCATAGCAGCCATTGGGTATATCGACAAGGAGATCAACAATCGACGCAAGGTGCTGCACAACGGTACCATGTTCGTATTGGGTAAACTCATTACCTATGTCTTGCTTGCCATCCCCTTCATCATGGGAGCGCAGACCGATGGTATCAAGCACTGGCTCAACCACTGGGGAGAACCTCTACTTGCTGGCTTTATGCTCCTATGCGGTGTGCTGCTTCTCTTCACAGGGCGGCATCACCACGACCATGACCACGGCATGAGTAAGTGGCTCAAGAATGTCGATAGCCAGCACAGTGGTTTCTGGTCATTTATGCTCGGCATCTTTTTTGCCATTGCTTTTTGTCCACATCGCTTATTCTATTTCTTCACCATGATAGAGATTGCCCTTACGTTGCCTGCCACATGGAATTGGCTTCTTCCTATTGTCTTTGGTTTAGGCACAGGACTCCCCATCATGATTATTGCTTGGCTCATCTCCTATAGTGTCGTATCGCTCAATACCCTGACAGACCGCCTACATACCATCGAAAAGTGGGTGCGCTACGTATCGGCAGTTTTGTTTATCGGGTTTGGTATTTATCTGAGCGCACATCTCCTCTTGCATCAGCATGACCACGATTGTGGACATGAGCATTGCAATCATACAGAGCTTAGACATCATCAGTGAGTAAGATGGCATCTGCATTTTTTCGTTTCAAGCAGTTTACCGTGTGGCATGATAGATGTGCCATGAAGGTCGGTACCGATGGGGTATTGTTGGGAGCATGGACTCCCATGCCTTCGCGCGCGAACGCATGCACACGCGTGTTAGATATAGGTGCGGGCAGCGGACTAATCGCGCTCATGTTGGCGCAACGACTACAAGCCGAGGGACGCGACTTTCGCATCTGCGGCATTGACATTGACCAGGGAGCTGTCGAGCAAACGATCTTCAACTTCGCCCACTCACCATGGGCGAACCACATGACCGCCCTACTCACTCCCCTGCAGCTTTTTGACGACAACCTACCCTTCGATATCATTGTCAGCAACCCACCCTACTTCCAAAATAGTCTCAAGAATCCCAATGCAGCAAGAGCCACTGCACGCCATACCGACACATTGACCTACGACGAACTTCTGTCACACGCCAAGCGGTTATTGAGCAGCGATGGCATCTTTGCCATCATCCTGCCTGTAGAAGCCGAAGCAGAGATTATGCATCTAGCTGAAACCTATCACCTGCAGCCTACACATATCACCTATGTACACTCCAAAAAGGAAAAACCTGCCAAACGAATACTCATCGCCATGCAACGTGCGCATAGCAACGACCATACATCAAACAATACGTTAGTAATCCATCACTTCTATATCGAGTCCGCTACTTCTCCCCGTAGCGAAGAATACCAAGCACTCACACGTGAGTTTTACTTGTAATCACTTCGACTCTTGCATCTCAATCAGCTTGCGGTAGTATCCGTTCTGCGCCAGCAGCTCATCGTGCGTACCTCGCTCCACGATTTGTCCTTCGTGCAGTACACAGATCAGGTCTGCATTGCGAATCGTACTCAAGCGGTGAGCAACGACAAGGGTAGTACGATCTTTCATCAGATTCTCCAATGCCTCTTGCACCAGTTTCTCAGACTCGGTATCCAATGCCGAGGTAGCCTCATCCAAAATCAAGATCGGAGGGTTCTTCAGTATAGCACGCGCAATGGAGATACGCTGGCGCTGTCCGCCACTCAATCGTGAGCCACGGTCACCGATAGTGGTTTGATACTGGTCGGGCGTAGCCATGATAAAGTCATCGGCATTCGCGATTCGCGCAGCGTGCCGTACCTGCTCCATCGTAGCAGACTCTACGCCAAAAGTGATATTGTTGTAGAACGTGTCATTAAATAGAATCGCCTCTTGATTGACATTGCCCATCAGCGAACGCAAATCATAGGTCTTCACATCGCGTATATCCACACCGTCAATGGTTATACGACCCGCTGTCGTGTCATAGAAGCGGGGCAACAAATCCGCCATCGTAGTCTTTCCGCTACCCGATTGGCCTACCAGGGCGATTGTCTGTCCCTTACGAATCTCCAAATCCACATGCTGGAGTACAGGACGGTCTGCCTGATAACAAAACGACACATCTTCGTAACGAATGACGGACTCAAAAGCTGGTACTTCCTTTGGATTTTCCGCATTGCGGATATTCGATTCGGTATTTAGTATCTTGTCTATGCGCTCCAACGAAGCCATACCTTTTCGGATACCATAAGTGGCCTTGCTTAAGTCTTTCGCAGGATTGATAATCGAATAGAATATCACGAGGTAATAGATGAAGGTAGCGGCGTCGATCGAAGAGTGATCGCCCAATATCAGCGTGCCACCAAACCACAGGAGAATCGCAATGAGTGCCGTACCAAAGAACTCCGACACGGGGTGAGCCAGATAGTAGCGGCGGTTGATACGGTTGAAAGTTGCTCGTGTGGCATTGATGAGATTGAGGAAACGATGCGTAAGTTTGCTCTCTGCATTAAATGCCTTGACCACACGCAAGCCGCCCAATGTCTCATCTATTTGAGTGAGAATCTCGGCATTCTGCTCTTGTCCTTTGGTAGAAGCACGTTTCAGCGAACGACCGATACGACCGATAAGCAGACCCGCTATAGGTAAGAGGATGAGAACAAAGAGCGTGAGTTGCCATGAGATGGTAAAGAGCGTGATGAGATAGACCAGAATCATGATAGGGTCCTTGAAGAGCATATCCAGTGTGGACATGATACTCGCCTCTACTTCGTTCACATCATTCGTCATACGCGACATCACATCGCCTTTGCGCTCTTCGGTGAAGAAACCGATAGGCAAACTGACCACCTTCCTATAGAGTTGCGCACGCAGATCACGCAGCACGCCCGTGCGGATAGGTACCATAAAGTAGTTGGCTAACCATGCTGTCAAACACTTAAAGCCTGTCAGCACGACCAAACAAGCACCCAGCAGCAGCAACACAGTCTGTGCGCCCTGTATCTCAATCTGCATTTGCAGAAAGTAGTACAGATTATCCTTCAGCACATTAATCATCTCCTTCATCGTTCCCGCTTCGGCTAAGGGCGTGTAGGTCGCATTACCCTCCGACAAACCAAACAATATCTGCAAAACTGGAATGATAGTAGCAAACGAGAAAAGCGACAATATGGTAGATAGCACATTGAAAAACAGGTTTGCTGCCACTTGCCAGCGATAAGGTGGTACGAAACGACGAAGTATCGATATGATAGACATAATTAGCTGTTTATGGTACGTTTATTATTACGATTATTTTCGCGGACATAGAGCAGAACTGCACGATCAAAACCTTCTTTGTCCACACCCAAATTAGTTTGGATAGTCAGCACTCGCAATTTATCGCCCAGAGCTTCTACCAGAGGCGTTTGCTGCATTCGCATATAATCTTTCTCGGTTGTCACCACATGCGCATACCGTTCTGCTTTCTCCAGTATCTGTTGTATATCCCTTCTACTAAAGGCATGGTGATCAGCATATGCCATCAATTCCGTATCAGGAAACTGTTGACAGAGATATTCGTACATAGGAGTAGGATTGGCTATCCCTGTCACCAACAGCGGTGTACCGCTCAACGCAAGTTGTCCATAACCTATAGACGAATAGAATAGTTGCTGATATGTCGCCAACTTCAAGCTATTGCTTACTATCCGTCGTTCTATGGGTTGCATATTGGGTGGACACTTGGTCACTACCACCACATTTGCGCGATGACTCTGATTGGGCAAATCACGCAGTCTTCCCCATGGCAACATATGGTCATTCGAGTATAGACGATCAAATGGGGTAAGCAATATATAGAATCCGCAATTCAACGAACGATGTTGATAAGCATCATCCAGTATCACACATTGCAGGTCAGGAAACAACTGCTGCAAGCGCTTCACTCCCTTCACGCGATCTGCACATACAGCTACTGGTATATCGGGAAAACGTTGATGAATTTGCATCGGTTCATCGCCAATAGTCTGAGCCGTATCGTGCTCATTGGCGATACGAAATCCCTTGGTCTTTCTTCCATAGCCACGCGAGAGAAGCGCCACCTTGTAGTCGGATGAGAGCAATGATATCAAGTACTCCGACATAGGCGTCTTACCTGTTCCGCCCACAGCAAGATTACCCACACAAATAGTAGGTATACTCACCTGGGTGGAGTGCAGAATATGGTCGTCGTATAGCAAGTTACGAAGCCATACGACGAAACCATAAATCCACGATATAGGAGCCAATAAATAATTCAAAATTCCTAATTTAAAATTCCTAATTCACAATTATTGTATCGTCACTTCTGGCATCAATGCCATGATGCGTGGCTTAGAGGCAAACTCGCGCACCTTCAGCGCCAAGCGCTCCTCTGGAGTTGTCTTATCAAACATCTTCAACATTTCTTGGAATGGATCTTTCTTCTCTGGATAAGAAACCAATTGATACTCACCCAACTCAGCCAGCTCCACTGCTTTAGCAACCGCATCGTTGATATTACCCAAGCTATCTACCAGACCTATCTCCAAAGCATCTTTACCAAGCCATACACGACCCTCGCCAATCTTCTTGATCTCATCTTGGGTCATACCGCGACCATCGGCACAACGACGGGTAAAGAGGTCATAGCCACGCTCTACCATGCTCTGCATAAGCGCCATCTCCTGTGGGTTCATACCATTGATAACAGCATTGGTTGTCAATCCTGCGTGTTTGTTGGTAGATACAGCATCCACATCCAAACCTATTTTCTCGCGAATTTTGCTCAGGTTAGGCACAGTACCGAAGATACCGATTGAGCCAGTGAGTGTGGTAGGCTCCGCATAGATATAATCGGCGTTGCAAGATATATAGTAGCCACCAGATGCCGCATAATCGCCCATAGAAACCACTACTGGCAGACCTTTGTCTTGCAGCATCTTCATCGCATGCCAGATCTGCTCGCTCGCGTCGGCACTACCACCAGGACTATTCACGCGGAAGACCACTGCCTTCACATCGTCGTCATTGTAGATTTTCTTGATGGTTTTCAGTATCTTACCTTCTACGATACCCTCCGAACCTTCGTCCACAATAGCACCCTCAGCATAGAGAACTGCCACCTTGTCTGTTGCGTCCACCTTATTGCGTTCCACGCCAGTCATCTTGCTGTTTGACAATTGTTTGTAATCTTTGGTTCCTGCGTAGATGCGCAATATGCTGTCCATCTCTTGGATATACACCAATGAGTCCACAAATTTGTAGGTGAGGTATTTCTCTTGTGGTTGCAGCGACATACACTCATCGGCGTATGCGTGCAATTGCTCAGGAGTGATTTCGCGACTTTCTCCTACTGCTGCTTTCATCTCGCTCCAGATACCACCGATATATTGCTCGGTTTGTTTGCGGTCTGCCTCTGACATCGAAGTGCGGAAATAAGGCTCAACAGCCGATTTGAATGTACCCACCTTCAGGATTTGCATCTCCACACCAATCTTCTCGAAGAGGCGGGTGTAGTACTCTTTTTGTGCGCTCAATCCGTCCCAAGTCAACGAGCCTACTGGATTGAAGAAGATTCTATTAGCTACAGAAGCGATGTAGTAGTTGGTTTGGGTATAAGCATCTGAATATGCGATGATGAACTTGCCCGATTGTTTGAAGTCAAGCAGCGCATCGCGTAGCGCTTTGGCTGATGCTGGACTTGCAGCCAGCGAACCGCCCTTGAGGTAGATACCCAACACCTTGTCGTTGTCCTTCGCCAAAGCGATATTGCTGAGCAGGTCATTCAATCCTACGGTAGTGGTCGTTTGACCATACATCTCCCCCATGATAGCATCCAACGGATTCTCCTCACCCGCTTGTTCTACCAAAGTACCTGTCAAATCAATACGATAGATGGTATTATCCTCCAACTTAGTACTTGGTGTGGACATCATATCGCCCATCAACAATCCCATTATTCCGCAGAATAAGAAATACACACCAATACCGATAAGGGTCTTTCCCAAGCAGCCCATTTTCTTGCGAGGTTGCTCATCGTTCTTTACAAATAGTTTCATTGTTCAATTATTATTTAGTTGTTAATCTTTCATCAGTTTAAATGTCTTTCGGTGGTAGGGCGTGATGCCATACTGCCGAATGGCTTCGTAGTGCGCTTTGGTAGGATAGCCCATATTCGTATCCCAATGATACTGCGGATACTCCTCGTGCAAGCGAAGCATATACTCGTCACGATATGTCTTTGCCAATACACTCGCTGCCGCTATGGATAGATATTTACCATCGCCTTTTACTACTGTCTGGGCAGGAGTCTGCATCACCTGACCTTCAGGAATATAAGGTCGCCATTTGTTGCCGTCCACAATGATATGCTGGGGTCTAATGGATAGCTTATCCAATGCGCGCTGCATACCCACGATAGATGCGTTGAGGATATTGATTTGGTCTATCTCCTCGGCTGTTACCTCAACGACTGCCCACGCCGTGGCATATTGCTCTATCATAGGACGCAAGTATTGGCGCTGTTTGTCGGTGAGTTGTTTGCTATCATTCAGCATCTCCAGCCACGCACGATGTTCCTCATTCTCCACTACATTAGTATCAATAATCACTGCCGCTGCAAACACACTGCCTGCCAATGGTCCACGTCCTGCCTCATCGCAACCCGCTTCTATCACGCCTGATATGCAACAACTCTTTAGCACAACTCTACACCATTCCACACCACTCTAAAACGGATACCCTATCGCAAAGTGGAACGCCATGTCATCCTTCCAGTTCAGTCCATTAGGCGCGGTACGCCATTGTTTACCCGAACCATCGTAACGCAAAGCTGGGTCATACAGTTTCACGCCAAAGTCCACACGGAAGACAAAGAGGGAAAAGTCCAGTCGCAAGCCTACACCGTATGCCAAGGCTATCTGCTTGTAAAACTCATCGAAGCGGAACACGCCATTGGGCTGAGCTTGGTAGTCAAACACCGTCCATATATTTCCTGCATCGATGAAGGCCGCCAGTTCAAAGATAGACCATACCTTGGCGCGATACTCCATATTCAGGTTCAGTCGTACATCGCCCGACTGGTTATTGAAGTCTATCAATCCACCCACACCCTTGTATCCACCAGGTCCGAGTGTGCGAGCTGCCCAACCGCGCACGCTGTTGGAACCACCTGCGAAATAGCGTTTCTCAAACGGGATCGTCTGCGAGTTGCCATAAGGCACCGCCACACCCAAATCTGCGTGAAACACCAATCGGTGAGCAGGATGCAACATCTGATTATATGTCACCGACAGGTCTGCCTTGGCAAACTGTGCAAACTGGGTATTGAATAGTTCGTAGTTACCCGACTCTGGATTCACCTTGAATCGCAGTGGTTTAGCCAGCCCACGCAGCAGGTTGCCTGCGGTCTCTATATTGTAATATACGTTCCAGTACGAGCGATGCGGATTGCGTGCGCGGTAAGAGGTATAGTTGCCCGAGTAACCCAGACCTACGATAAAGTGGTTCTCGTAGGAGTACTTCAGGATGTTCGTAGGTTGCAAGAATTGCTCACGAAATGGGTCACTTATCCAAGGTAGATAGACATAACTGATATCCGCAAAGCGGAACTGATGATTAAGTCCCACCTGAGGTTGCTTGAGCGAGTAGTGCAGACCTGCGCCGAAGATGCTACGTGTGTATTCGTCTGGGCGATTCTGGAAGTTGTAACTCAGATCCACCGCCAAAGCCGATGGCAATCTAAGTTCTGCCGCAGCTTTCGCCTCTATGGCACGTCCACCATTTTGCCGCCATTCGTAGCTGACCTTACCGTCCAACGACAGCTCTTCAGCTCCGCGGAAGAGGTTGCGGTTGATATACCCCACTCCCGCTGCTATTCCCCAGTCGCCTGCCGAATACGTACCTTCCACCTCTGCCGATACCGTGTTGAGTTTGCCACGCGAGAGTACGATATGGCAGTCCAACTCATCCGCAGAGACGGGTTCGAAACTGATGTCCACATATTTCACAGGGGCCAACTGATTCAGACGGGTGTAGGTGCGTTCTACCAAGTATTCGCTATAGAGTTTATTAGGTTCGATCGGACAATTGCGCTTCAGCACCTTGTTGCGCAGTAGTTTGCGACCAGACCAGGTAAACACATATCCCTCTCCAGCTTCCTCCATCACCTCTATGCCCTCGGGAACGCGATTAGGGTCATAGTCGATATGGAAGTGTACGCGTGCAATACGATACTTGCGGAACAACTTATCCTTATCCTCCTGCTCCATGACATAGTCGTTGAGCTTCATCTTCACATCTATCTGCTGCGCCCACCTGTTGCTATCCGCCTCAAACTGTATCATCTCCTGATCGAAGTAGAAATACCCTCGTCTTCTCATCGCGCTCGCCACCCGCTGACGCTCCTGGTTGAGCAGGTCTGCATCAAAGCGCATGCCGTTTTCTATCAAGCTCAATCGCTGATTTTGTGCCACATTGGCTAATTCCTCATGCGGTACATCCACCGTGTAGCGACGTATGTAATAGGGTGCGTTGGCTTTGATCTCGTAAGTCAGGTTCAGCTTCTTATCTTTCATTGCCATTGCCGTATCCACCTGCGCACGGAAATAGCCTTTGTTGTTCATCGCACGTGTGAGTTGCACGGTGCTGGCAGCTGCCATCTCTGGTGAGAAGATCACTGGGGCCTCACCCACCTTGCGTGCGTTCTTGCTGGTCCACTTGGTAGTATCTTCCGAAGCGGTATTGTAGATATGCAGCTGCAATTTCCAGAATCCCAACACCTCGGTATTTTGCTTCTGCTGCACATACTTCATCATCTCACCTGGTACCACATCCTTGGTATCTTCCACACGTATCTTCACGTCATTGAGCAGGTATTCGCCTTGGGGAACAAACTTTGTCGTGTTGCACGCACAAAGTAGCAACACGCCACATAGCAGCACCATCTTGCCGCCTAACCGACTAACCGCCTCACCGACTAACCGTCTCCATCTCATATGTATTCCGCGCCCGCGCATAGTACGCATAGTAATTAGGCCGCAAAGGTAGTGATTTTTTCTGATATATGCAAGAAAAATCGCCCACAAAGGCGATTTTTCTTATCTAATAGCCGAAGTTACCGCGGCTTTGCCGCCAGCACCCACGCTCTGCGTGCATTACCTCGCTCATAAGCGACCCACAGGCGCTCCGCGCCGTCCCAGCACATCATACTCCACTCCATCGCGGATGATGATGACTTGTCCGTCGCGTAGGATCTTTTGGCTATCCGTCATCTCAGATGGACCATAGATATGCTCCACATCCGTCGTGGTGGAACTGCGTTGGGTATAGACAATTTTCGACAATGCCTGATACCACCAACTATTACTAAAGATATCGCCAGCACCCACTGGGTCTAGAATAAAGAGTTGCCACAGGCCATCTTGCTTTTGTGGTATTACCAATACGCTACCATCTACTGTAGCAAGTCCAACACTATTGACTGCACCCATGACCATATGATATTCAGTTGTCTCATACAACGTTTGTCCCATAGGCAAAGCCAAATAACCCGTAGCAGAGTCTAGTTGCATATACACGGGTTGGATATCTGTAGCTTGTAAACCACCGAACATAAACACAGGAGTCATCCACACTTTTGTACTATCCGTCTTGTCCAATGTGATACTTACCTGCCACTCCTCATCTGGATACCCACTAAACGCACTCTCAGCATAGGCATCATACTCGCCTACCAACTCAGCCAAGGAAACTTGCATACGTGGGTACTCATACACCACATAAACGCCACTCTTGTTCCATGATCTTCCATCATTGGAATAGTCCGCTTGATAAGGATTGATATGGCTGGTAAAGTTATCGAACTCGTCCATAAAGTCTCTAGTGGCGATATTATTCAGCGTATCCACCGTCCAAGTAGGAGAAGATAATCGGCATAATTTGGTAGGTGTATGCCCCACTGCAGCCACCGTATATTCGTTGATAAGGGCGAAATGCTTGCCATATGCGGTAAAGATGATCGAAGAGGTATTAGGCGTAATGACTGCCGTATCGCCTACGCCATAGCTCACACCATCCACGGTGATGCTTAGCCCCGTGATAGTAGGCTCAATGCGCTCCTCTACATGATTAGGATCGTAAATATAATGAATACCACTACCTATCCACTCCACGTTATCGTTCTTGAACTTCAGTTCAAAAGGTTCTTCGGTAACGGCATAGAAAAGGTAGTATTCGTTAATCAATTCTATTCGCGCCGTGTTATTGATTTCATCCACTTGCCAACTATGCTGCTTGGACACCATGCGCCATCCTTCAGGAGCGAAGTGGATATAGTGTTCTGGTTGGAGGTATGCAAAATCCTTACCTGACACTTCCACGATGAATGAGTTGTACCTAGGATGAAGCACCGCCGTATCGCCTCTGTGATACGCCACGCCATCCACTATGAAGCGCATATCCGTGATAGTAGCACGAGGACCTGTGCCGAATGTGTAAACCTCATATTGGATCAAGGTGTCTGCGATTTGACCATCCTTCATCACATAGTATCCGTCAGGCAGAGTAATGAGCGAATCATTGACTGCCATCGTTTTGCCCCAATACTCCAAGTTCAGTTCTGACAAAGGCGTAGTACCCTCGCTAGGATGGGTAGGATAATAGGCGAAGTCAATGAGGCCTTGTCGATAGCGGAATGTAGGTTTGTCCTGTGGCGAGATAAAAGTACCGCCAAAGAAAAGAGCCGAACCCGTATAGAGTTGCAAGGCATTTGAAGACATAGACTCAAACACTCCACCACTGATTAGCAAAAGACCTTCATTATTAACCGCATACGATTTTTCAGATTGTAGATATCCACCATTAATCTCAGCAGTACCCGCTTGTTTAATTCTCAAAACCGATACATTTCCATGGCCAATAAATGTGCCACCACGGATGATGACGCGTCCGCCCTCTACCAGGAAAATAGCACCTCCATCCATGGTACATTCTATCTTACCCGTTTGACTGGCGCTACTATCTTCGACTATCAAATAGGTATCCGGATTGTAGATGGAGAACACATAAGTATTTGCGCTCAATGTATAGCCATTGAGATCGAGCACGAAATTGCCTCCTTCTACGAGCAAGTTACTAGCTTCCACATTCCGTTGCAATTGCAAATATCCTACTCCTTCGTTCTTCGCAGCATTAATCGCCTCTTGCAATGTACCCCCTCCAATAAGATCGTTTTCATGTGCTCCCCACAGCACATCTACATCATGATGATAAGCCACATACAAACCGGTTTCGATCCAGGAATTTTGTCCATCGTTGCTCACATTGACCTCAATAGGAGTCAAATACGTCTCATATGCTTTGATATTATCACTTATATCTAGTGTAGCCGTATTGGTTTCGTAGTTGATATCCCAATCATACGATTTGGTAACAGGAGCAAAAGTAGTTCTATCATATACTATCTGGTCACCGTGTAGGAAAACAAAGTTATCCCCCGTAACGGTATATACTAGCGAAGTGGTATTTGGGGTGATGAGCGCAGTATCGCCTGCGCCATACACCACGCCGTCCACGCTGAGGGTAATGCCTGTAATCTGGGTGGGTGCAGGAGTTGTATTGTTGATTATATAATGCTCACCCACTTCTAATTCGCTCACTTGCTCTCTATTCATATCATACATTGAGTATTCTGCAGGCAACACAACCTCTTTGCCCACTATGGCACTATCCAGTCTATTATAAATATACAGATGCGTAATAGGAGTGGTAGCATCGTTGGGCTCAGTAGCATAGGTAGATAAATCTAATATTCCACCCTGCAAATCAACGGTTTCAGATTCAGCAGGCACGAATTTTCCACCAGAAATAGTGGTACTCACAGCGGTAGGAACAACTGATACATTACTCAATCTTGCCACAAATTCGCCCCCTGACACATTCAGTATGTGCGCGTTAACAACGGCCTGAGAACCTCCCACAAACTTACCTCCTGTGATCGTGATAGAGGAATCGAATCCCACGTCGATAGTTCGAGCTGGACTTTCGTAGTAACCTGCAGTAATAGTCAGTTTAGCACCATAAGCCACAGACACAGCAGCACATCCTTGACCATCCGAAATCACTTTGCCGGTTTGCTGCGTGCTACTATCTACAAT
>JAEIGA010008434.1_pt1 | contig 15615 bp, 17 predicted proteins | sample 9270691 | NCBI WGS metagenome assembly JAEIGA01 (sample SAMN17057246, study PRJNA624740) | gut metagenome | biome: biome; isolation source: fecal sample | host: Bos grunniens | place: China: Xizang | collected 2019
AAGAAAAAGCTCAATCAATCATGAGACCTTTAATGGAATATGTTGATGTATGTATCGGAAATGAAGAAGATGCTGAATTATGTTTAGGATTCAAACCAGATGCAGATGTTGAAAAAGGTGAAACAGGTGCAGAAGGATACAAAGCAATCTTTACTCAAATGGCTAAAGAATTTAACTTTGAATATGTAATTTCTACATTACGTGAATCATTCTCAGCTACTCACAATGGATGGAAAGCTTTAATCTATAACGGTGAAGAATTCTATGAATCTAAACGTTATGATATCAACCCAATCATCGACCGTGTTGGTGGTGGAGATTCATTCTCTGGTGGAGTTATCCACGGTTTATTAACTAAACCTAACCAAGGTGAAGCATTAGAATTTGCAGTTGCTGCAAGTGCGTTAAAACACACTATCCCTGGTGACTTTAACTTAGTAAGTGTTGCTGAAGTTGAAGCATTAGCTGGTGGAGATGCAAGCGGACGCGTTCAAAGATAGTTAAATAATAAAGAAAAAGGGCAATTTGCCCTTTTTTTGTGCCTTACTTCGCATAAACTTTTTCCACTTTTTCTAAAAAACCCCTGTTTTTGACCTTTTTTCACAAAAAGTGGAAATTTTCGCGACAATTATTTTGTTATTTTATAAAATGATGGCGAAAGGAGGGGAAAAGTAAATGAAAAAGATCCTATTCTAGTTTATCACTTTGAAGAGGATGAAAATGGTAAAGTAATTGAAGTGTGTGAAGAGGAGACTACATATCAATTATGCACACCAGAATGTTGGGATACATAACATGACACATTGATAAAAAAAGAGGAATGAAAAGGGAGTGCTTAATAGAGAAAAGCTATGAAATAAGGGAATACATCATAGGGAATGTGAGAATGGTGAGGTAAGAATGGTTTCATAGAGAAAAGGGGTTAAGCACTAAATGAAAGAGAAATCTTTCATAAAAATAAATGGAGTGTAAAAACTCCATTTATTGTTTATATAAGTATTTAAAATTTTCGTAATTTCCAGTAAAACTACAGATGTATAATAGTTCATTTGCTAATATATTCAAATATTCATTTCCGAAATCAATTAATCGAATTAACTCATTAATTAAGATACCTTCTAAAATTGGATATTTTATTTCTTCGCTTATATTTTGAAATTTAATTTTATAGTAATTAATAATACTATGAACAAGCTTGTTTTGTAATTTATTTAAATTGATTTCATTACATAAACGAATAATATCTTGTGATTTATTTATATTTTGAAGACTATTAAAATATAATAAATAATTATAATTTATCTTTGAAAAATTCGATATATATGCTCTACCAAAATATTCTGCTGAAACATCATATTTTTTTATTGAATGTGCACATATCCCCATACAACAATTGATTCTAACTTCAAATTCACTTGGAAAATAATTCTTAGGAGTATTATCTAAAACATCATTTAATAACGCATAAGCTGATTTACTATCATCACCATTTAATAAACATAAAGCCATCATATAGTTCAAATAAGTTTTTTGATATAGATTTAATTCTTTATCATCTAACATATTTTTATAAATTTGATATGAGTTGAATATAGAGTTATTATTATAGATATTTACTAAATACTGAACAAAGAATAAAGGATCATCCAAATATTCAATACATTTTTCCATGATTTCTTTTTTATCTATATTCATTGTATTTATATTAGAAATAGAATATAAAAAAGATAATATTAATTTATATAATTTTGAATTATCAACTTTTAATAAAGTTTTAAATATTTCAATGTTTTCTTTATCGGGTATTATATTAAATAAATGATAATTAATAATATCTCTATATAATAAAACACATTCATAATAATAAATAGATTGTTTATTTACTTTAAGATTCATCAATTGATTATAAATATTTTTTAAATCTACTACAGACATTTTTTCTAAAGCAAGAATAATAGAATCATTTAATTGATCAAGTTTTTCGTTTAATTTTGAATCAACATAAAATTTCTTGTTTATTTTCCTGCATAACATATCAAAATAATCAATTTTATGTACAGTTCCTTTTTCAATACTTCTTAATGTTTTTGATGAACATATTTCATTGTTGTCTATATCAATTATAAAATCATTGGTTTTTATATTTGCTTTTTTACGATAATAGTGTATTAAGATTCCAACAGTTGATAAGTGTGACATTATCTATACATATATGAGACAGTCTTGATATATTCAATCATTTGATTAGCAAGACTTACTTTTTCATTATTATTTAATTTTTTCACATCAATATTAGAATATTGTTTGAAGAATGGATCCAAATTGTTGATTAGTATTTCTGCTTCTTCTAAAGATGCGCCATATTGATGATAGTCTTCTATAATTCCAGAATTTTCTAAAATTTCTTTTAAAGAAAGATTTAAACCAGCAGCAAGAATTATTAATGTATCTAAAGTGATAGTTTGTGGTTCGTTTCTTTTAATTTTGTTAATAAAATCCGGACTGATTTTGTTATTACATAATTTTGCTAATTTTTGTGCCGAAGATATATCTTGACGTTTCATTTCCTTTTCTAAATAAATTGCTAGTTTTTGAATCATAATATCACCTACTTAACAATAGTATAAATCTTATAATATTTATTATACGAATAACATAGTCATGAATACGAATAAGATAATATTCGTGTTGATTATTTATTTAAATAGGTTAAAATGAAGATATGAAAAAGAAATTAATTATTATTTGTATTATTTTAGTTTTAGGATTATTTGCTTATAAAAAATATATTGATCAAAAAATATATGATAGTTTGTTTGTAGATTTTATAAGTGAAAATACATTTGAATATGGAAGTGATTTAAAATCACTTGATTTAATTGTGTCTCATGAAGGTGAAATCATTGATATCAATGAAGTTGATACAAAACTATTATCTAATCAATTAATTAGTGTTACAGTAAGTAAAGATAAAATAAAACGTACCTTTGAAAAAGAAATTAATATTGTTGACACACAAAAACCTATTATTATCTTTAATAAAGATGTTGTTACAATTGCTTTTGGAAAGAAATATGATTTTAAAGAAAATATAAAACAAGTTTACGATGTAATTGATGGTGATTTAAATTATGAAATTATCGAAAATGTAAACTTTGAAAAAGCAGGTTCTTATACAGTTGAAGTAAAGACATTTGATTCAAATGGTAATGAAACAATTTCTAAATATACTATAAAGGTATTAGATAAAGCGAATACTGCAGTACCTACTTACATTAATGGTATTTTATTAGTAAATAAAACATATGGATTACCTTCTAATTTTGGTAGTGGAAATGATGCAACTGCATATGCTGCTCTTGTTGAATTACAAAATGCTGCTTCTAAAGAAGGTCATGAATTACCTTTATTGTCAGGTTATCGTTCTTATGCTACTCAAAAAAATACGTTTAATTATTGGTGTGATTTATATGGAGTAGAATATGCCCAAAATGTTTCAGCTCGTCCTGGACATTCTGAACATCAAACTGGGTTAGCCTTTGATGTTGCTAGTCTTAAGTCAAGTTTTGGTAATACAGAGGCTGGAAAGTGGCTTGCAAGCCATTGTGCAGAATATGGATTTATCTTAAGATATCCTAAAAATAAAACACATATTACGGGATATTATTATGAACCATGGCATATACGCTATGTTGGAAAAGAACATTCTATTCCAATTATGAATCAAGGAATTACATTAGAAGAATATTTAGGAGTAAAGCCATAGTTTAAAACTATGGCTTTTTTTAATAAATTTTGATAGAATAAAAAACATGAAAAGAATTAATGAAGCAGAAAGAAGTATTGTAAAAACATATCGAAAAGAATTATGGGCACCATTTGTTCGTGGTATTAATGACTATGATATGATCCAACCAAATGATTGTATCGCATGTTGTATTAGTGGTGGAAAAGATAGCATGTTAATGGCTAAATTATTCCAAGAATTAAAAAGACATGGAAAAATGCAATTTGAAGTTAAATTTTTAGTCATGAATCCAGGATATAATGAAGCAAATCTTCAAAAAATTATCGATAATGCCAATAAATTAGATATTCCTATTCAAATTGTTAATTCAAATATTTTTGAATATGTAAGTACATTAGATAAAAGTCCATGTTATATATGTGCAAGAATGAGAAGAGGTAATTTATATCGTATCGCAAAAGAAAACGGATGTAATAAAATTGCATTAGGACATCATTTTGATGATGTTATTGAAACGATATTATTAAGCATGTTCTATGCAGGACAATATCAAACAATGATGCCTAAACTACATTCGGAAAACTTTGAAGGCATGGAATTAATACGACCAATGTATTTATTAAGAGAACAAGATATCTTTAGATGGTGTAATCATAATAATTTAGATTTTATAAGATGTGCATGTAAATTTACAGAAGAAGATGAGGTTGAACATTTCTCTAAAAGAAAAGAAATGAAAAATCTAATTCAAGAATTAAAAAAAGTAAATCCATATGTAGAAAAGAATATATTTAGAAGTTCTCAAAATGTGAATATAACACAAATTATTTCATATTTTAGTGACGATAAGCAGTATCATTTCTTAGATACATATGAAAAGGAGAAGAAAGATGAGTAAATGTTTAATCGCTAATATTTCTAAAGATATTTTAAATGAATTTAAATATGATTATTCATATTTAAAAGAAGAAGATTTAGAAATTGAATTAAAAGATTTAGTATTAGAATCTAATGAATTAGAATCAAAATTATCAGTACCATTTTCATTTGTATATATGTTTGATTATGAAGAAGAACAAATGCAAGAAATTACTAATTATTTTAAAGAAAGAAATAAAATGGATGTAATTTATTGTGGAAGTACAAGAAAAAATCTATTATGGACTTTAAAAGAATTATTAGATGAAAATGTAAAAGAACATCAAACATTTTATTGTATTAATGTATTAAAAGATTTAATTAAAAAAGGTATGCAATTACCATTAAATGAAAATAAAAAAGTAATTGAAGAAACTTTAATGAAAGCATTTATGGTATTACAAAAGAAAGATTTAAATGAAATGATTGAAATGATCGATGAATTAAATCAATTAATATTGAATAACATGAAAAAATTAAAAAAAGAAAGTGATTAATCATCACTTTCTTCTTTATTTTCTTCTATGATTTTTGTAACTCTAGCCCATTCAATCTTACGATCATCAGCTACAAGTACTTCAATTTCAAGGTTTTTAAAACGAATAATTTCGTTAACACTTGGGAATCCTTCATTGATTTCAATGATCCATCCACTTAAAGTATTAGAATCATAAACATCATCTTCATACATATCAAAAATTTCAAATACTTCATCAATGTTAACTGTACCATCAATTTTATAAGAGAAATCATTTAATAAATATACTTGTTCGTATACTTCATCATGTTCATCCCAAATTTCACCAACTAATTCCTCAATAATATCTTCTAATGTAATAATACCTGCAGTACCACCAAATTCATCAACTACAACAGCTAAATGAACTTTATTCTTTTGCATTTCCTTCAATGCATCAGAAATACGAGTAGTTAATGGTAAATAAACAGGAGATTGAAGAATTGTTTCAATACTCTTAGATTTATCTAATTCGAAGAAATCACGATAATGAATAAAACCAACGACATTATCAATGTTTCTACGATATACTGGAATTCTTGAATAAGGATTCTTTCTTAATGTATCAGCAATTTCATCATAATCATCTTCAACGTCAATAGAAACAACATCTACACGTGGAGTATAAATGTCAGCAATATCTACATCGCTAAATTCAATCGCAGATTGAATTAATTCACTTTCTTCTTTTTCGATATTACCTTCTTTTTCAACTTCTTCGATCATTGTAATTAATTCTTCACCACTTAATCCTTTAATATCATTTGATTTGAATAAGATATTAACTAACCCTTGCCATAAACCAAAGATAAAAGTAAATGGAGTAAGAATGATTAAGGTAAATTTTAATAATGGATAAAAATTTAATGCGAAATCATCTGCATCATTTTTCGCAATTGTTTTAGGAGTAATTTCTCCAAAAATCAATACTGCAATTGTCATAACAACAGTTGATATAGTAGCACCATTTTCTAAGAACATTTTTGTAAATAAAATTGTTGCGATAGTAGTCGCTAAAATATTTACAAAGTTATTACCTACTAAAATACCAGAAATTAATTTATCATAATCATCTGCTAATTTTAAAACTTTTTCAGCTCGTGTATCACCACGATTTGCCATTTGTTTTAATCGAATTTTATTACATGTTGAATAAGCTGTTTCACTAGCACTAAAGAATGCTGAACCTGCAATACATATAATTAAAATGAGCCATAGACTCGAATCGGGAAGACCTTCCACTATTCATTACCTCCTATCTGGAAAAAACCAGAATTTTTTAATGAAAATAATATATCACAAACCCTAATAAAATGCAAATTTTGTCGTAAAACATGCACATTTTAAGGTTGTTGTTTAATTTTGTGTATTTTTTTGATAAGATAAATCTATGAAAATGACTTATGATTATTTACCAAATACAAATATTTATTTACATCAAAGAAAAGACATGTTTCGTATGAATACAGACACTGCTTTATTAGGGCAATTTATGGTCGTGAAAGAAGATGAATCAGTACTAGATATCGGAACCAATAATGGAGCTTTATTATTATATGCATCTCAATATACTAAAGGGAAATTAATAGGAATTGATATCCAACAAGATGCATGTGATTTAGCGTACCAGAATTTAAAAGATAACAATATTGAAGATTTTGAAATTATATGTAGTGATGTTAAAGACATCCAAGATATTAAAGTTGATGTTATTGTTTGTAATCCACCATATTTTAAAGTAGGAAATGATGCTCATGTCAATGTAAGTGAATATAAAAGAATTGCAAGACATGAATGTTATTTAACGCTTGATTCATTATGTGAAAGTGTTAGTAGATGTTTAAAAGATAAAGGAAGATTTTATTTAGTACATCGAAGTGATCGTTTAGTAGATATTTGTGTAGAATTAAGAAAAAACAACTTAGAGATAAAAACAATTCAATTTATACGTGATTGTGAAAATGAAGATGCACATGGTGTATTAGTTGAAGCAGTTAATCAAGGAAAGGTTCATTGTATTGTAAAACAGGAGAAAATAGTAAAGAGATAGCATTTGCTATCTCTTTAAATTTATAATGAAATTTGTGATTTTATTGATTACAGGAATATTAATTTCTTGATAATTATAAGCTTTGATCATTGAAATAATCGTGATTATAAAGATTGCAAAGTTTGCTACTAATAAAACAAAAATTAAAGCCATAAATACAATTCTAAATAAATCAAAATTTAACACACTTGTAGTTAAAACTGTTCCAAAACTTAAGAATATAGTGAAGAAATAAAGAATCGCTTTAATTAAATAGAAAGTTAAAGCATTTGCTGCATGGAATACAACAAAACTACTTTCTTTTTCCATAATGAATGCAATCAAAGGAATAATCCAAGCAATAGAACTTAATGAATCACTAATAAATCCAATTAACATTGAAAATAAATATATTAATAAAGCAGCAATATTTGCATCTAGATCAAATAATGATGATTTATGTGGTCCGTATTTCATAAACAATTCCTCCTCATTTTAATTATAATTTATTTTAATACAATTTCAAGTTTAATTTAAAATTAAGCCTAAAACTAGGCCTTTTTTAAACAAAAACAAGAAAAAGAAGAGAATTATTTGTATATTTTTTAAGAATCATTTATAATAGGCACATTGGTGATATTATGAATAAGAAAGATTTAAAATTAATTATAGGTTGTATGATTTTTGCGTTACTTGCATGGGGTATTTATTTTGTTATTGGGCAAAACCATCAAGGTGACAAAGGAATCGTAGAATATAGAGAAAAAGAAATATTAGAATTTGACTTGAATAAGAATGATATTTATGTCGTTGAAGGTACTTATGGATTAGTTCGTATAGAAGTAAAAGATGGTGAATTCCATGTTTTTGATGTAGATTGTCCTAACCATGATTTTGAACAAATGGGATGGATCAATAAAGATTCATTATTCCCAATCGTTTGCTTACCTAATGAAATCATTATTTATTCAAGTGCTAAATAAGGAGGTACTATGAAGGCTTTACAATTAAAGATTTCATTAATGAAAAAGAAAAAAAGAATTTCAAGAGTCTTACTTGTATCTAAAACAGAAACATTTGACAATCTTCATGGAATGATTCAAATTTTATTTAATTTAGACAGTACAGAAATGTATACATTTGAAATTAATAAAAAATTAATTTCTAGAAGCTCTACAAATAGTCATTTAAAAACATTAAATCGATTAAAAGAAAATGATGTATTCTATTATCATTATGATTTAATAGATTCTTTACACTTTAAAATAGAAGTATTAGAAAGTGTGCTTACAGAATCAGCTCCATTATGTATCAAAGCCAATGGAAAAAATCTATATGAAGGTGTAGAGGAACAACTTGAAGAAAAATATCAAGCTAATGTAGATATCAAATGGATCAATCAATGTTTATCTTATTATAGAGAAGATGTAAGAAATACATTTATGAGTGATGTGAAAAAAGAAATCGTTCGATTGACTCATGTTAAGTATTTCCAAGATTATATGCACAATCAAATTGTGAAAATTGTATGTCCACAAGACAAAATTATATATATGGGTTGTGATGCAACAAGTGATGTTGTATTAAATTATCATGTGAATTCAAATAAATTAATTGAATATACTGGAATTAATCCTAGTGCTAGTTCACAAAGTATTTTAAAATATCATGATTGTATTGAATGTACATTAATGAGAAAAAATGGTTTGGATAAAGATATTGAATTTGACTTTACTGTTGGTAATTTTGGTGTATTTGTAAGTCATGCCAATGTATTTACAAATGAAGACATTCCTGTAGAATACATGAATCAATATTTATATGCATTAAGAAAATATGTTGATGTTATTGAATATGCGAAATTAAATAATATCAAATATAAATTAGGGTATATGATTGAATCAAAAGATAGTGAAATTAATCAAGTAATTGGAAGAATGAATATTTATAATATTGAATTCTTAGGAGAAGAACTTTGTAAAGAATTAACAAAGCAATATCCATTAGTTGATAATTATGTAGAAATTGATGTATTAACATTCCACAAATATGAACATAAATTAGAAACTAAAGTAATTGTTGGAAACAAAGATAATTACCTAGAATCAGTTATTTATAATGGTTCATTAAAAACATTATTAGTTGAAATCTTAGTTTTACTACAAGCAAGATGGGAAAAATCTGGAATGGATAAAACTTGGATATTAAGAGATAATCATTTAGTTAATGAATTTAATAAGATTTCTAAATATTTAGGCGTAGAAATTGTCTTACAAAATCAATTAGATGGAATTGATGAAAAATATTTAGCTAATTCTAAAAATATAGAAGTTGATGATTTAGATCCATCTCAAATGGTCATTAAATTAATGGAAGAACTTGGTTTAGATGCGAAAGGTTTACATCAAGTTGAACTATCAAAAGAAGAATTAATTGAAAAAATTCAATCAATTCGTAATCAAAAAAAATATAGTTAAAGATGTGCAAATTATAAAAAGCATGTTATAATACTAGCGATAGAGTTATTATATAAAGGTTGGTACTAAATTTCCCTTTTCATTCATTTCTCAACCAACTGGTAACTCTATCTTCCCTTGAATAAAAACAAAAAATTATACGATACTAAAAGCAGGTGAATGATGAAAAATATTCGACTTGCTTTTTTTTATTTCTTTGCTTATTTATGTTTAGGTTGTATTTTATCTTTATTAATACCTAAATTAAATGAACATTTTAATTTAATTATAAAAACATTGATATTAGGTGGAAGTGCCATATTATCATTTATTTTATCTTTATTATTAGGTAAATTAAGTGATAGTTTAAAAAGAAATAAACCATCTTTTTATATAAGTATAAGTTTATATTTAATTGGATTAACATTAATAACATTTAATAAATTTATAATCATAGGTTTTTTATTATTAATATCTTCATCTAGATTAGTCATGAGTAATAGTGAAACAATATTATTAATTGAAAAGAAAGAATTATTTGGTAAGTATCATTGTATAGGTAGTATTGGTTTAATATTAGGTTCATTTTTTGTGAATGCTTTAAATGATTCTTATTTATATATTTTATGTATTATTAGTTCTATATTAAGTATTTTATGTATTTGTTTTTATAATGAATCTAAAAGAGAAAAGAATAAAATATCTTTTAAAGATATTTTATCTTTATTTAAAAATAAGAAGTATATAATATGTGTTTCTATTTTCTTTTTTTTAATGTTGATGGGGTTTGGTGATCAATATATAGTAATTGATAAAATGATTGATTTAAATGCTTCTAAATTATTAATTTCTTTAAAGTATTCTATTCAAGTATTAATGGAAATACCTATCTATTTAACAATGAATAAAATATTTAATAAGTTTAAAATATCTCATTTATTATTATTCTGTATAATAATGAGTTGTCTTAAATTTGTATTGTATGGATTATCAACTTCAGTATTCTTTATTTTATTGGCTTCATCTTTACAAATATTTACTCATCCTTTAATTGTCTTATTGTCTAAGAGAATGATTTTAAACTGTACTGATGCATCTTTAATGTCATCTAGTCAAATAGTTGGGTTTGCGATTTACTATAGCTTAAGTGGCTTTATTGGGGCTTTGATTGCAAATATCTTGCAGTATTTTGTATCTTATAATTTTATTATTTATGTATTTGCATGTATAGCTATTTTTCCATTATTGATTTGGCATAAATATAAAAATATGTTAAATTAGTAATGGTGATTTTATGAAGACATATTTAATAGATTTAGATGGAACAATGTATCGTGGTAATAGTAATATTGATGGTACTAAAGAGTTTATCGATGATTGTTTATTAAAAGGAATACCTTTTTATTTCTTAACAAATAATGCAACACGTACTTTAAGACAAAATGTTGAACATATGGAAAAATTAGGTTTTGTTGGTATTAAAGAAGAACATTTCTTTACAAGTTCAATGGCTGCCGCAAAACACATGTCTAAAAGAGGATGTACAAAAGCTCAATATATTGGAATGGATGGATTAAAAGAAGCATTATTAAATAATGGTTTTAGTTTTACTGAAGATCCAGAATGTGTATTTGTTGGATTAGATAAAAACGGAACATATGAAAAATATTCTAATGCATTACAATATTTATTAAATGGAGCTATTTTAGTAGGTACAAATGATGATCGTCTATTAGCTCATGGTAATACTTTTAATGTAGGAAATGGTTCAATTGTAAGATTATTTGAATATGCAACTGGACAAACCTCTTTAAGAATTGGAAAACCTTCTAAAGTTATTTTAGAAGAAATGTTAGAAACATTTAATCTAAAAAAAGAAGATTGTATCATTATTGGAGATAACTTAGAAACAGATATTGCTTTAGGTGTAAATGAAAATGTGGAAACAATATTAGTAACTACAGGAGTACACCAAAGAGAAGATATTGAAAGATTAAATATCAAACCAACAACTATTATTGACAATTTAAAAGAATTAATCAAAGAATAAAAACATAAAATGAAACAGGTGAAGTATGAAAACAAACTTGTTTCTTTTTATTTATTCAATATTAAAAGCTTTTCTTCCATTACCATCCCTAGAAGCAGTATTATTACCAATGGTTTTAATTAAACCTGAACATGCTTTTCTCTATTGTATATTAACTGGAATAGGAACATGTATAGGTGGACATATAGGTTATATGTTAAGTAATAAATATGGAAGAAAAATAATCTTAAAATTTGTAGATGAGAGTACGATTGATGAAGGAATGAGTGAGTTTAATAGAATAGGACCTTTATTTATTATAGTTGGTTCTATATCACCATTTCCTGATTTTATATTAGCTTATATTGCAGGATTAGCAAATATGAATCGTTTTCTATTTATGATATTAGATGGAGGATGTAGATTTATAAGATCCATTCTTTTAGTATATGTATCATTAAAATTTAATCAATATTTACAAATAGATAAATATGTAACTTATATATCTATTTTATTATTAGTATATTTTATTGGGAAAACAGCACTAAAAAAGAAAAGAAATTGATTTTATATTTTATATAAATTATTATATTAATATGAAAATACATTTAAGAACATTAACAATTGAAGATAAACAAGATATATTTGATAATATCTTTCATGATGAAAAAGTATTTGAAGCATTTTTAGGGAAATATGTAGAAAATATTGAAGATTTTCATTTTCAAAGAACTTTAGATTATTTTGAAAAGAATGCTTGTTTCTATTATGGGATTGAACTATTAGAAAATCATAAATGTATTGGTATGATTTTTGAAACAGATCACCATGAAAATACGATTGAAATTGGATATGCAATTGGAAGGGAATATTGGAATAAAGGTATCGTTACTGAAGCATTAACACAAGTAATTGATGAATTAAAAATTAAATATCCAAATGATCGTATCATTGCAGGAGCTTTTAAAGAAAATATTGCTTCATGGAGAGTAATGGAGAAAAGTGGTATGGTATATACACATACTGTAGAAAAAGAACTAGAATGGCATGGAAAATGGCATGATGTAGTTTATTATGAGGTTAAAAGATAATGTTTGAACTATTCAAAAAAGAAATTCCGCAAACAAATGAAATTATAAAAAGTGAACATGCAGGTTATTACTCATTTATATTAGGTGCTGTTATAGTTATTGGTTCTTTATTATCAGCTTTACCAATCGCTATTTATTATATCTTAAATAATATTGATATTACGAATATGACAACAATGGATATGTTGATATCATTGTATGGAACTATTTTTACTTCAGTATTAATGATCGCATTTGCATTAAAAATAGATAAAAGAACTTTATTTTCATTAGGATTAACTAAAAAAAATGTATTTAAAAGATATGTTTTAGGTTTATTGATTGGTTTTATCACATTAACTGGATCATTGTTAATTACATTTATATTAGGTGGAGCTAAATTTAATGGATTTGCAGATATAAATGTTTTAATGTTAATTCTATTCTTTGTAGGATTTATGTTTCAAGGATTTGAAGAAGAATTGATTTGCAGAGGATTTATGATGTATGGTCTAAGTAAGAAACAATCATTGTTCTTTGCGATGATGTATAACTCATTATTTTTTGCGTTATTACATTTAGGAAATGATGGAATGAATCTTCTTGCTTTTATTAATTTATTCCTTGCAGGTGTTTCTTTTAGCTGTATGGCCGTATATTTTGATGATATATGGGTGGCTAGTGGAGCCCATTCAATGTGGAATTATGCTCAAGGGAATATTTTTGGTATTTTAGTATCAGGAATGAATATGGGTTCTAGTATATTTAGTTTTGAATTAGTAGGGAATGCATTAGTTTCTGGTGGACAATTTGGTTTAGAAGGTGGAATTGGTGTATTCATCATTGAAATAATTACGATTATTGTATTTTGTGTTTTATATAAAAAGAAAGCCCATGTTTAACATGGGCTATTTTAATAGATTGCAAATTTCTTCTAAGTTTTGTTTTTCTGATTCGTTGAATTTAATTTCAATGGCATCATTATTTGAATATCTAGGAATAATGTGGAAGTGTACATGCATTACTGTTTGTCCTGCAACTTCGTTACAATTATTTAAGATGTTAACACCTAATGCACCACATCTTTCCATAATTCTTTTAGATAACATTTGAGTTACTTTAATAACGTGAGCTAAATCTTCAGGATCAGCTTCTAATAAGTTAGCATAATGTTTTTTAGGAACAACTAAAGTATGTCCTTTTGTAACTTGTGATAAGTCTAAAAATGCTACTACTTTCTCATCTTCATAAATAATTGATGAATTAATTTCATGATTTGCGATCATACAGAAAATACACATAATTATTCTCCTTTCCAATCGATTGCTACACAGTGATATACTTCACGATCATACATTAAACCATGATATGCTTCCATGATTTGTTCAGGTTTAATAACATGACTAATTAATTTTTCTGCATCGATTGTACCATCTAATAATAATCTTTCAACTGCTTTAATATTTCTTACAACATTTAAACGACTACCTTCAACTTCATAGAATGGTTGACATTCATTAAATGCACCTTTCACTTCTAACATTTTCATGTGAATAGCATTAAAGATTGGAGTTACATCACAAGTGAATGGAGCTCTAGGAGAACCTAATAGAATAACTTGACCATGTTTAGCGGCACCTAATACACAGTTATTAATTGCTCCAGAAATACCAGAAACGTCAATGTTGATATCTGCCCCTAATCCATTTGTAATTGATTTTAAGATTTCAACTTGTTGTTCAGGAGCACAGTCATAAACTTCTTCAATACCTAATTCTTTAGTTAATTCACATCTTGATTTAATAGGATCAAAAGCAATAACTCTCATACCAGCACTCTTGAATAATAATGCAGTAATAATACCAATTGTTCCTAAACCATAAACGGCAACTGTATCAGTAATACGACCATTACATACATTGACTGCATTCATCGCAATCATTCCCATTTGAACTAAACACATTTGTTTGTCAGTTAAGCGTTCATCCATTTTAAATAATTGAGAACCTTGTGTTTTATTTAATTGTTTGTGAACATTAATTGAAGCGTGGTGTGCTGTACAGAAGACTCTATCTCCTACTTCTACACCTTCTACATTTTTACCTTTCGCAAGTACTTTCCCAATAGTTGTATAACCTGGATATACTGGATAACTAAATCCTTGTTTGATTTCATAGACACGAGATAATTCAGTTCCAGCACTGATTAAAGACATACTTGTTTCAATGATAGCTTGATCGTCTTTTAAATCTTCTGGTCGTACATCAAAAATTTCTTTTTCGCATAATGCATTTGCTTTTTTAGTTAATACAATAAATTTTCTTTCCATATGTTTACTTCCTTTTTTTATATTATATCACAATTATGATATAATAAGAGTATGAATAGAAAAATAGTATTAGCAGGATTGCATTTAGAAAATATAGTGGATTATGATTCTCAGTTTGAAGAAACAAAAGGATTAGTTGAAGCTTGTGAATATGAAATTGTTGGAAGTATTATTCAAAAAAGAAGAACACCACATCCAGCAACTTTTTTTGGTGAAGGAAAAGTATTTGAAATCAAAGAATTAATTGAAGAAACACATGCTGATGCATGTATGATTGCAAGTAGTATTACTCCTAGCCAAATGAGAACATTAAAGGAAATGTTAGGTGTAAGAGTATTTGATAGAAATGATTGTATTTTAGAAATATTCGGGCTAAGAGCAAATACGAAACAAGCTAAATTACAAGTAGAGTTAGCTACATTAAAACATGAATTACCTTTTGTAATTCATACACAACAAAACTTCTCAAGAATGCGTGGAGGAAATAAAAATAAAGGAGAAGGGGAAAAACAATATCAA
>JAEIGA010008435.1_pt1 | contig 15614 bp, 25 predicted proteins | sample 9270691 | NCBI WGS metagenome assembly JAEIGA01 (sample SAMN17057246, study PRJNA624740) | gut metagenome | biome: biome; isolation source: fecal sample | host: Bos grunniens | place: China: Xizang | collected 2019
ACATTTTACTATTTCAATATTATCTATTCGTGATTATATTACAAAGCTAAATTTGTAATATGTCTATATAAAAGATTTTTGACGATACAATTTTAATCAATCCTTGTCTGGTACTTGCACATATTCAGGTTCACGATTGTCTTGACCTTTTAAGATTTTAAACATATACTTACCTAAAGACTTACAATATCTATCGTAATCCCCTCCTTTATTGGCATATGCTTTTTTAGCTTTCTTAATTAAGGTTCGTGTTTCTTTTCGACTAACAATTCTTTCCCCTCCTTGTAGATACATTTGAGTACTGCCATCAGGTGCAAGTACTTTCATAACGTATTTATTTAAATCATCAGAATCATCAATCTCAAATTCATCACCTTCTACAATCCCAGACTCAGCATTTACTTCTAATATATACTTTGTATTCATAAACGGAACTAAAGTCTCGTCTTCTGGTTGTGCTGTATATACTAGAACTACTTCATCATCATCATTGATAGCAATTTGGTCTAAAGGAATTTTAGTATCTTTCATCCACATTTCCCTAGTACCTTCATCTTCCCAAACAAATAACATACCTTCGTCGATAGGAAGATGTTCAATTCCCTATAGACCTTTTTGTCTATCTTCTTCATTTTTAGCAACTTGACATTTATAAGTCTTATTGCCTATATTAATTATAACTCTTTCCATAAATTGAGTCTAATTGCTCGTATGGATAAATTTTTCTTGATTTATAATCTACTATATAATTTCTAGACTTCAGAAAATCAGAACCTATCAATCCTACTATATTATAATTAGGTAATGATTTTACAACTGCATCTAGATTCTATTCTACAAAAGTAATATATCCTAAACTAGATTTAGTACTCACTATTCGAGATATTTGCGTATTAACTCCTCCAATTCCAGAAAATTGAGTTTCTATAGAATTAACTACAGTAAAACATTCACTATTTTCTAAATATTTAGAATTTATTAACGAATATTCAGCACCTGTATCTACTATCATATCTACAGTATCATTACCTATTACACATTCGATAATAGGAATGTTACAATCTGAATTAATAAAAGTTCCCTATTCAGATTTATTACCACATGCTGTGATAAATACTATTAATAATAATATTAAATATTTTTTCATGGGTTAAACATTTTATACACTCGTAACGATTCTCGCATTCTTTCTATATGTTCAGGATCTACTGGATTAAGATATCCTCGTCCGTTTGCACCAGCAAATACTTCAAAATCTTTACCAAAAGCAAAAGAAGCTTGCTCAACAGTAAGGTTAGGATTCATCATAGCTCTAGTTAATCCGGCATGTTTACCTTGAATAATAAAATCTGCGATAAAATCTAATTGTGAATATAAATCATTAGGATCTAAATTACGTTCTGCTACATAACCCATATAGTCTGGTAATTTTCCTTTACTATTAAAACATGCAATTCCGAAAGCTGTAGTACCATGAGCATCATTTATAGTTTGTGCAGGATTTGCAATGTTTTCTCTAATAAGATTACCTATAATACCAGAAGCCATAATAGGTGACATGCTCCATCTCGGACCTGTTAAATATTTATAAGCAGCAGTAACATTATCCTTAACTGCTAAACTATAAGCTTTAGCAGATTTACCATCAGGCGACATTATTAATGGTTCTTGACCCATATATGGTTCTTGGATAATTTCTTCTTGTGGTTCTTGCGGTTCTTCTATTGACTAAGTAATTACAAAATCATCTTCTTTAACAGGTTCAGGTTTTTTAGAAGGTAATAATCCTTGTAACGCTAACAGATTCTACCATCTTGAAGGAGATTCTTTAGTTTCCTAAGATGGCTTTTTAGTACTTGCTGGCTCGTATATTACCCAATTATCATCAAATATATCTTTCAATGTTGCCATAATCCTATTATATTTTTATATCCTAAAGTACCACCTGCTTTATATTTTTTATATAAAGTAAAATCTTTAGCTTTATTATTTACCATATTTAGATATTGAGGTTTATTATTCCAACTCTTAATAGCTTTATTGATATTCTATCCCTATCTCATATATTCATCAGATAATCGAATTAAAGTTGCAATAGCAGCTTTTTTAGGATCATTTACTAAAGAGTCTTTAGTGATGTTGTATTTAGTATACATACTTTTAACATAATCTGATAAATATTGAAATCTTATCTAGGTCAATCCTACACTATGATAATCTTTATTTCCACCATATGTATTATACTTAGAATAGATATCAGGAGAGGAGTTACTTCTGCTAATAAACTTTCTAACAGCTCTAACAAAATTTCCTACTGTGGTGTGTTTTTCTCCAAAATTGGATTCCACTCCCAATATTCCCAAGGAAGCTTTTGCTAATTTATCATAAGTGTCATCATTAATTTTTAAATCTTTCTAAAGCTATGCCTTATTATCTATAATACCCTAAATAAAATCATTAATTACATTATTGTTATGTTCTTTATAATTTTCCTGATTATACTATATAGATTCTATAGGAATAGAAGTAGTAGGATGATAAGAAGGTGTTTGTTGGATATCATTACTTTGAAAATGCAACTAGTTATTTCGTATATAAAAACGATTTCCCGATTCTACAGGTAATATATAAGTACTAGTATGTTTCTAACTTTTTAATATTTTATCAAGATCTTTAAGATCTTCTTTAGACATTCCTGTACATCCATTAGTATTAGCACCTTCTACAATAGTTCTAGCATGTATAGAACTAGGAATGCCGTTCTAATATCCCTACTCTATCATATACGGAGAACGTCTCATAAATGCAGGAGCGTTATGATAATCACCTGTTTTAGTAGTTATATAGTAACCTGCAGGAGTACTCATATTACCTCCCATATTTATAATATTACCTTTAGAATCAGTTTTAGTAATAGTCATATCATCAAGGTCTTTAGCTTTACCATGAATAGCTTTAAACTATCTTACTAACTTTCCATTTTTATATACCCCTACTGCATTATTCTTTTTATCGTCAATAATATAAAATTCATTAGTTTGATTTCTTTTATGATAGTTATTAATTATATCAGAATCAGACTAATTATTATACTCAGTTTCTAACTAATATATATCTTCCATAGATCTTATCTATGGATTATATTTATTATTTTTTATCTTTAATAATTGCCCTATCTTTAAAACATTAGCGTTCTTTATGTTATTAATATTAATTAATTCCTGTAAAGAAGTATCAAAGTTTTTTGCGATAATACTTAAATTATCGCCTTTTTTTACTGAATAGTTTATATAATTTCCAGTATCTTCTACACTTTTAGACTCTTTTTCTGGAATTATTAATTTCTGTCCAGGTCTGATTACATCAGAAGATAAATTATTTTCTCGTATAATATCTTTATAAGCATCTACTTCACCTAATAACACTTTAGCAATTTTTCCTAAAGTATCACCTTTTTTTACAATATATTCCATTATAATTTACCTCCTTTCTCACATTTAGAGATTAGTCCTGTTCTATCATCAGTATTAAAGAGTATTTCTTTTACCAACAATTTACCAGCTTCAATAGCAGCTTCGTCAGTTCCTTCTTTATAAAGTTCCTCTAATTTCTTAGTTACTTCTAAAGTAAAGATAATTTCATCAAGTTCTATTTCAGCCTATTGTTCACCATCGTTATCAATTACTGGAATACCTTTCTAAGTTAATCCCTCAGTGTGTTCCATATGGTGTTTATTCTTATGTAAAGCACCTTCAGGAATTAAGTTCTTCTGATTAGTTTCTTCGATTTCAGGAGTTTCTAACTCTTCTTTAGTTTTACCTCCATCCTTAAACTCTTCAACTTTAGGTATTTCATAAATAATATCGTAATCGGATTCAATTATACCTCCAGTTTTAAACATGATAACTTCAGGTTCCCAATCAATTTCTTTAGTATCTAAATTAATTATCCCAGTATTAATCTTACGTTGTTTAATAAAATCAATTTTATCCTATAATTTCATTCCTGATTTAGCAGCACGCATATATCTTTGGTCATATCCTCCCATTAAGTTCATTTCCTATCTTAAATAATTAAGATCATTAATCATAGCTTTTTGGTCGCGTGCATCGTCGGCAATATCCGCCATAATATTTTGCTAATAATCAGCGCTATCAATTAATCTATTTGCAGCTTTTCTAGAACCGCTACTAAATAAACCATATTTTGTATCTGCCTTAGAAGCAGCTTCGTTAATATCAGCTACAGAACCTCCATAAGAACCGCCTATCTCTTCAATAGTTCTTGTATCAGCGGAAAAGTTTTTAGTTTTCTTTCCAAAAAGATTATTAATACCTTTTGCTGCAGTCATTACACCCTTACCTATTAATCCTGCAACAGGATTAACCATCATTAAACCATTAGCAATCGTATCACCTATGCCAAATATTTTCTAGGTTCCAGAGTTATTAGTAACTCCTCTATCAAACATATTACCTAAAGCATCAATACCCATTCCGACAAGATTAGGGTTCTTTAAAGAGAAATTTTTAGCAAGACCTGCTAAACCAGTAGCTGCCTAACCAACAATAGTAGCATTGTCCTTAACAAAACCTCCTACGGCGTTACCTACGTTCTTTACTAATTGTTTTCCATCTAATACTACCTCTCCATTACTTACCATGTGAGTTCCTCTAGCAAGCCCTCGAGCTAATTTTAACTATCTTTTCTGATTATTAGTAGTATTAAGAATAGCTTGTCTCGATAATTCCATTTCTTTCTCTTTCTATTCTCCTATAGGATTTTCTAGTTTTCCTGGAATTCCGGGAGTAGCAACAGCACTTCCTACCATAAAAGGATTTTGCTATTCTAGTACTAAAGGGCCTGAAGGTGTCTAAAATTTAGGAATTTGAGAGCCTTGTTTGGCTCTCATAATTCCTCTTACTTTATCTTTATTAAGCATAACTTATTCTATATATAGTATTTAAGAAATCTATTACAGCGAGTTCTTCGCCGGAATATCTAATTCTTACTTTCATAAATTTATCTTTTAGATCAAGCTCTTTTCTATTACCTGCTCCATATGAACGAGCGTATTCAGTATTTGTAATTTTTCCCTAATTATCATAATGGTCTCGTTTTACAATAGCTCCATTAGCATCATAATAGTCTACATGAGTTAACATTCCCTATTCAGAATAATGTTTTCTGTTATAAACATAACCATAGGTATCAGGAGTATTTAACCAGTTAGTAGTATCAATAGCATTATATAAATCCTAATATAATCCATACAAAGCGTTGTCTTTACCTTCTCCTGTAGTAGTATCTGGAAATTTAATTTCTCCCTACTATAAAACTTTATCAGGAATTGGAGAATTATAAATAGGCAATCTTGGAAGGGATTCTCCTCCAACAGATTTAACCCATAATGAATTCTAAGGCTATATTAAAGACCCTTGGAATTTCCTTGTATATTCATTTCTGTAACATACTAAAATAGGATTTATAGTAACCTTCCATCTATCTTCTAAATACTAACAATTAGCAGCAATAATAGATCTAGCATCATCCTAACTTAAATCATCTAAGCATACTGCTTTTGCATGATTCCAAATACGATATTCTTGTCTATTTGGATATCTGACTATTTCAGCACCAGATAAGTGTCTATAGTCATAACCTTTTGGATAAGTAACACTAATATAATAATCTTCAATATTATTAATTGTGTCCTATCTTGTATAATATCTATGAGGAAAGTCTGCAGATTTAGGCTATTGTTTTGGCTATACTTTTAAAAAGTCTCGATTATATGTAATATCGGTACCATTATATTGCCAAAGAGCTTTTAATGCTTCCTATCTAAAATACATATTAGGTTTGTCTTTTGCAAAATCATAGCACTCTCCAATAATTTCATAATGAAAAGATTCAGGTTTTGCTTTATTTGCCACCAATTCAAGATTTGAAAATATCTTATGTACTGAAGGATCGTTAACTACAACTACTTCAAATTCAAATGGATGTTGTTTACCGTACCAATGAGTTGGGAATATATCATCAGCTATATCAATTATACCTGCCTAACCATGTTTCCAAAAATCAGTAGATAAAAATTGCAAATTCCATTTAGGAGTAATTGCAACTGTTGATTCATAATAACCTTGATTAACTAAAGTTGAATCTTTAGCGTATTTTGCCTTATTATTATAATAAGTATTACCTAAAGTTTTATTAGCGTTATCTGAGTCACTTATAGAAATAGTGGCTTTAATGTTTAATAAGGTTACCAATTTATCAGGATTTACCTATTCCTTTTTAGGTAACATAGGTCTTTTTCCAGTAATATCTTTAAATATAGGAAGATCATACCATACTTTTCTATCAGAATCAGATGTAGTAGTATCTATTGTCCAATGTTGACTTAATAATATACCATGAACTTTAGGTACACCATCACTATCCACTCTAATCTATTGTCTAATATTTCCAATATTAGTATCATTGACACAAGGAGTAAGAGTACTAGGCGGATTATCCTATGTATAATGTGCACTAGTATGACCTATAAATGTACCAGGATCCAACATTTTTTCTAACTGAGTTAATGTTTCCATATCTTTTATCTAATATTTTGGAAGATTAGATTCATTAATTTTCTCAGTTCCTAATTTATGGTTATCATAATCGGCATATTCATGACCTGCTGAGTTACGATAATATAATTCTGAATACAAAGCTTCTGGTTTATATAAAGGTTTATAAGTATATATTTTACCTCCAACACCATTGTCTACAAATTCGTAATTATCCCCATCTCTGTAATATACCTCTTGCCATTCACTATCTCCTTCATTAAAACACAAAGCATATACTGGAACAATTGCTCCTGCGAACATAGCATCATCGGGAAGTTTGAATTCTCCATAATTGGAATAAACGCTTCCGTCTTCTCTTATACAAGTATAATCTTTAATAGGAACAATTCTAAACAACTCATGATTTTTCCAAGGATCATGTAATAACTCATAATCTATACGATAATGTACCTATTTATCAGGCATAACTCGATTACTTAATTGTAATCCAGCAATAAATTTAGGTAATCCATCAGCACTATATTTCCAAGTCTAACCATCAAAATAACTAATAGGTTTAGATACATCAGCATAAACTGTTTTAGTTTCACCATGTTTTGTTATATAGTTAATTGGTATCATAGTGTTTGTCACTGCCATACCATTATTTCTAAAGCTATCTTCAATGATAACATTAGTTAATGTGATTCCGTCAGCAAATGAGTTATCCGTATGACTTGTTCCTAATTTAGCAATCCATTTAGAAGTATCTCTATTAAATGAAAATGGTATATTATTTATATTTTCCATATAACTAGGAACCCAACTGTAGAAAGTTACGAATTTTTGTAATAATTCATTCCAACATAAGTTCCATACTTTTTCTTCACATCCATAGGTATTATCATAGAATGTAAACATTACATCTCGCTTAAACGCGTTATAATGAGTTTTAACATTACGAATACCTATTTTAGGAGTAAGTTCTCTTTCGCCTAATGTTATATTATTATTTAAGAATTCTTGAACTTTAAAGTCTGAAATACATTCTAAGGTATTGCCATCAGTACGCCAAATTTTCTTAGCAACTGTATCAACACCATAAACATATTGTGGAGAATCTCCAGTTTTTCCTGGGACTTTTAAGATACTTTCTGCCCATTGACTACCAAACATATCCGAAATAATTTTTGGATTCTCTGGCAGCACGTTAGAGGTGTTTATATACACATTTCCACCTGCACCTTGTCCCGCAACAGCTCTTTCATTAACAGGAATTAAAGCAACACCGTGTTCGAATACACAAAGTAAACTTGATTCAAATGGTATTAGCTTAGTTATTGAACCATATTCACGAGTATAATCACGATAATTAGTACCTCTAAATATTCTAAAACCGTTTTTATAACCATCGTTAATATGAATATCAGAATACATAATACGTGTGCCGAACCAATTTTTAATATAAGGCACGTCAGGTAATTCAAAATTCCATTTATCACTAACAGATTTAGCAAAACCTTTATTATACATCTAAGATTCTGGTTTTTTATAAACTCCTTCTGTAGACATTGGTTGTATAGGATAATAACCTCTTGGCTATCCTGTCATTGCTGTTTCGTCTACATTTGAACCATCCATAGTTCTAATATTAAGATTATTAGAAGATCGTAATTGGAAAGTAACCCACATACCTAAAGGTATAGCATTAATATCTCCTAAGTTTATTTGTGCATATTTTTCTGTATCATCTGGATCATAATTATCTCTCCAAGTATTTTTATCAACTATATCAGTATTGTAAGGAGCTGAAGGATCGTTAAAGTTTCTATTAATTCTCTATGTAAACTAGCAAATATAACAGTCACCTCTGTAAGCGTGTGTCCAAGAATCATTATCATTTAAATCTCCTAATAAACGAGATTCAAAGTCGTTGATGTCATATCTGTCTGTGATAGCATAATATGTACTACTATCAGTCATTCTTATATCTATATATTCCTTCATATTAGCAAAATCGTATCCAGGAATATAAATATTAACAATTCTAGCTGGTCCTATAGAGTTATTATTAAACGCTAAGTAAGGTCCAAAACTTCCTCTGATTATATCAGTGTTTATTTTCTACTATTCTGAATTAGATACTGTAGTAACTTCTTCTCCTATACATTTATATCTCCAAGCTTCTTCAGCTTCACCGGCTCTACTTCTAAATAACTATCCATCTATTCCTATACAAGCTACATTGTCGGGAACTCCTATTACTTTAGCAAATATTTTATTAATATTTGATTTATAATGTCCGTATGTATCAATATAAAAATGTCTATGATTATTAGTAAAGAAGCATTCTCCAGATTCAGCGTCTATTACACTACTCTATCTATAATCAGTAGTTATATAGTGTTCGTTTCCAGTAAATATTTGATTATAATAAGCTTGATTAACAGTATAATCCGGACATATAATAGCATTAACCTTATTTTTAGTAGGATCTTTAATAATTATTCTTTCTTCAAAATCTTCTACTAAAGTTCTCGAGTCTTCTGTTTCTACTATTTTATATCCATCGGGGGCCACAGTAGCTTTGCCATTCAATCGTTTTTTAGCACCTATTCTAGAAACTGCCTATCCTAATTCTTGTGCTGATGCTAACACAGCTGTCGTAGCTCCAGCAACTACAGCAGCAGCTCCTGTAACAATAGCCGTACTTAATATAGAAGTTCCTAAGGCTGTTCCTACCACTACTGAGGTAGATGCTATTCCTACACTACCTACAACTGCTCCCGCTGCCCCAGCGACTACAGCAGCTCCTCCCATAGTAACTATAGTAGCAGCAACGGCACCTACAACTAGTGCGGCAACACCCATTATTTTTCCTATTTTACCCCAAAGACTAGATGATTTCTTTTTAAAAGTAAAAGTATATCGTTTAAGAAAACCTTCAGAAATATAATTAATACTTCTAATATCTTCAGTTTCTACATGAGATTTTTCTAAAGTGTCTTCAAGTCTTTCTAATATACCACCTCGTGTAGGAATTGTAGGAGTACCAGATTCATTATCAACACCTACTGTAATACCTTGTGCTAATATTAAAGGTATTCTCGTTTGTCTAACAAAGAAATATCCTTTAACATATTGTTTTAAATGTGTTTTTAATTCAGCAGGTATGTGAAATCTAACATAATATATTTCCGGATTATGATTGTCATGCTTTGACTACTCAGGAATATTAAAAGCAAAAGAACAAACACCTTTTGCATTTTCGTAATTATAACAATCAGAAGTTTTAAATGCTTCATCTTTATCATAATAGACTGAATCAAAAGTATCATGAGGATCATTTAGATAAAAAGTTTTATCATTATATTGTACAAAAACTCTTTCTTTTTCCCCATTAACTTCTTTTGTAATAGGAATATGTGTAAAACCTTTATTAATTGTTCCTATACCTGTAGCGCCTCTGATATTAAATACTGGAGTTAATTGTCCGTTTGGAAGTATGTATACAATACCAAACCTATATAATTCATCTGGCCAATATCCAGTTTTATTATATATAAAATTAGGATTAACATAGCTTTCTTCTGGATTTCCTGAACTATATTCATTATTAAGTTCAGGATCATACTCATCAGTTCCTAAAAAAGGTAATATACGTAAAGATAAATCCTATAATTCTTCATATGGTATTTCAGGATTTTTTACATTACCCATAAATAGCATATTCTAACACACTGCTGAAGTTTGCACTGCATCAACTATATTAAAATGAGTATTAATATCAGAAACCGTAACATCTTCAGTTTCCTCAAACCCAGTAATTATTGTTTTAGAGTTAGTTTTAGGAAATTTTTTAATAATCTTTTTATATTCCGTAATAGGATTTGTGTTATCCTCCGATGTGCTTCTAGAATAATATATTTTAATATAGTCATAGGCACTATCTATATTAGATATAGAGAACTCTACCTATTTAGCACTATTTTCGTTTTTATTACCTGTATGCACACTGCTATAAGAATCCTCGCCTATAAACACACTTACTAGTCCAGATTCTCCGATAAAGTCTGTCTCATTTCCGTCAGAATCTGCTAGTCTAAAATAAAAATGATAATTACCAATTTTTAAGTTTCCTCCCATAGAGGTTCCCAAAAATGTAATTTTTGGTATTTTATCTACTATTTTATATAAAGAAGTATCTATATCAAATTGTTCACCCTAATCATATATATTAGTATCATTACTACCTTTTCTATCTATAATTTCATAAGTATTTCTACCTGTAGCACTAAATCTACTATTAATTAATCTAGGTTTATTTAAACCGTCATTAATAATAAGATTTACTGACCCATCATAACTATACTATGGTACTATATGAACAGGGTGTTCTAATGAAAATTTAAATTCATCTGTAATAAAATCAACTAGCTGACCCTACTCATATAAAATAGGGTCAGTCATGTTACTAGGAACGTTATTCCAAGATTGATTATCAGAATTTGGAAATATATTATACTTTGTATTTAAGTCTTCTAAAGTATAATATTTTCCATCGTAATAGTATTTATCCTTAGTTAATCTATAATTTCTAAATGGGTTATATTCGTATACTAAATTTCCTTTAGTAGGTAACACATTTAGCATTACATTTAAAGGCATATCATTTTCTAAAACTTTATGCCAAGATATCGAACTTATCATCTCTAAACTACTTGATAATTTAAGTCTACAACAATATCTCTAATAAATCCTCCAAACGCACAATTACGACCGGTATTAGTATTATCTCTTGCTCCAAAAGTACTAAAAGAGCTAGCTTGGTCTAATACTAGACCGTTTTCATATTTAAACTGATTTAAATTAAAATAAGAATCTATCTTATAATGATCTTCAGGAACCATAGTTCCTTTCCTTATATGTTGATTGAAATCATACGAAGTGTTTATTTTTACTATATACACCTAACTTCCATGATAATCAGAGCCTATTTCAAAATAAACAACATTTTTAAGAAATTCCTCATACATGATATTCCAAACTATATATTCTTTAGAATAACCATAAGCAGTTTCATCCACATAAATCATTGCTTGATTTAATATAGCATCAACACGTTGTTGGGCTTCATATTCAGTATGATAACTTTCTCCATAAGAAGATCCCATTAAATTACTTCTTAATTGATTTAAATAATGATTATATGCTTTATCTTCATCTGTTTCATGGTAGGAGACTTTAACATCAGCTCCTTGTAATTTATAAGCATATTCAGAAGATCCAATAAGATATTGTAGATTAGTAGCAACATCAGCTAAAGGAAATGTTAATAATTTATTGGCATACTGTTGTAATTCTCCATTCTAGTAAATGTAAAAATTATTAGCAAGGTTTTTAGAAGGTATTAATACACCATTTCTCATAATATAAGCATTAACATCAGTGTTTAGGAAAGACAAAGGCTAACTTTTTACCTGTATCTTTACTTCATGGTTTTTAGCATATTCCAACAATTTTAATGTTATATTATTGGCTCCTGCTTTAGTAACCCCTTCGGAGTTTATTTTATTAAATCCCTACATTATACTATTTCCGTCTTTACCCTCATAGAAAGGAATTCCTTTTAATAATATATTGTGTTTACTATTTTCCTATAGTTTAACTACTATATTTTTTAGCAATTCTACTGTATAGTTACCATTTCTAACATAATTTTTTATATTAATATCAGTATCCTCAATTCTTTTTCCTTTATGGTAAGTATTAGATAATATTAAATATAACTAATAAGCAAAGTTATCATAGTAACTAAAATCATACATTTTTCCTCCATACGCATCAGTAGAACTCTTTCTTAAATCTTTCTATAAGAACCCGTTAGTATCATAAGAATCTACAAACGCAGAATTTAAGACAGTCATACCTTCTTTATATTTCATTCCTAAGAATGATATTGCTGTTTTAGCGTTAACATTTGAGAAATTACCGCCTCCATCAATATCAAAAGCTCCATATGTTAGCAAAGAATTATTTGCAGTTGGATTACTAGGATACATATTATTTACCCAAGATCTATAACTTTGCCATTTTCTAACATTAGCAAAACTATTAGCACTTCCATTTACGGCATTATAATCATCTGTTCCCTTATCCTTATTACTACCGTAACCTCCTAAAAATACTGGGAAGAACAAACCAAGTCTTGGAGATGCATTACCCCAAATTTTATCTATAAAATCAACATCATTACTGACATTAATTACTCTGTTACTTGCACTAAATCCAAATTTATCATCATCACCAAGTGCACAATCAAAACTCATAGCACTTTCATCATAATGTAGATCTATACCAGAAAAATAATCCCCACTATTACTTAAAGCCATTGCTGAGTTAAAAGCTAATGATACCATATTTGCACTAACTTTATGACTAATTCCTAGAGCTTTTAAATCCTCTAAACTATTTATAATAGGTGTATAAACAGGAACCTAAACAGAACCGCTATAAATATCCTAAACATAAGCCTTATTAAACAGTATTGCTTGCATAGATAAAGTAATAGCTTTATTATCTGTTTCAGTTCTATAATAACATTTGTCCAAAGTTGTTTTAAGATAAGGAGCTTGTGTTTTAGGCTCTCCTTCCACTTCTTCTAGTTCTTTAGGGGTATTAGTTCCTACAAAGTAAATATTAAAACCGTCAGTAATATTTTTAGTTATGTCTACTATTTTTGAAGCATTAAGAGAAGTTGGATTATCCAAATAATTAAATTTAGTAGTTAATAACTCTGCTCCGTTTTTTATAGTTGTATTCTATAACGACAGGAATGGAACATCGCTTACTGAAGTTTCTTTATCACTAAACTAGTATTGATTATCTGGAAGATTATAAGATATTTTAGCAGATGCAAGCCATATTTCTAAATCAATAGTTCCTAAACTATCTCTATTCAAATTAAAACAATCATAATTATTCTATAGACCTGCGTTCATATACATATTAATATTTCCTGCTCTATCTTTACCTATATACTAAGCATTTGCGGAATATGTTTTCCAATTCTCCCCTTCACCAAATTCAGCAGCCAGATTATTTAATTCTTTCTATTTCCACTGATATAAAGCATTAGACTCAAATAAAGCTTCTCCATTTAATATTAATTCAAAGTTAAGATCTTTAAAATCTTTAACCTAATAAAAATATTCATTAAACATAGAGTTAGTCCAATACCATCTATATTCAGTTGTAGCACTTTTAAGAGTGTTATTCTTAGAATGTCTCTAATTAACAATTATTTTAACTAAATATAAATATCCGGAATATAAAGTTCTGGCATCATTATTATATATTTCACCATCATATTCACAGTAAGCATCACTTTTATTCACATCAATTCCGGTTGAATTTTCTACTAATGTCCCTGGGTGTCTTATTGTTTCAGGAGGATCGAAATCAACGGAGTTCTGTCTAGAAAATTTATAATTATATGCCTCTCCGTCTAATCCAAAATATTCTGTATGTGTACCAGAATAAGATTTCTTTCCGTCTAGTTTATATTCCCCAACTAGACCAACATTATCAGAAAACTACATAATTATATTTTCTACTTCCCATTGAGGTTTTGGATATACATTAACTCCATACTAAATAATTGAAGTAGTTCCTGAATTATGATATTTCCACTCGGTTAGATCCACTTCTCCAGTACCTACTTTATTAAAGTCTATTTCTATAGTTACTGTTAAATAATCAAGTCTTCCGAAATTCATAGCAGGAGTTATGTCCATTGTGTATACAAAAGACGGAGATGTGATTTTTACCCAAGTATCATCTATTTTTTCTTGATAAGGTATTTCTACACTACCTATATTTATACCATCTTCTTTTATATCTGATTTTTCATAACCTCCTGAAATAGAACTACTGATATTATTAGTAGCTTTATATTTATAAGCGTTATTAATAATATTGCCTTTCTCATCCTCTTTAATATAATTATTATTAAATTCGGATTTAGTTACTAGTATATAAGATAGATCCTTACCATCCTATTTTTTTGTCCATTCTGGGAGTATTTGTATCTAATAACTTTTATATCTGGTATTACCTCTTTCTGTATAAGGTTTTCCTCCACTTTCAATAAGGGTTAGTTCATAAGAACATGAGAAAGTCTCAATAGTTTCTAACTCTGCCAATATTGCTAATTTTCCAGATACTTTAGAACTAAATATAGACCATCCAGATTGTAATAAGTTTCTATAAGAATCAATATCGGGAACCTTATTACCATTAACGTCTTTACTAGCTTGAGAGTCAATATAATATTTATTTCCTTTCTCAACATCATACCATTTAGTAGTAGAATCTAAGTAAGTAATCTTACCTGTATCATCAATACTAACAATATGTAATTTAACATTCTTAGGATCATCCCCATGTTTCATATTACTAGCTAAATCTGACAAACAATTAGTATTTCCAGAAATACCATTGTTATCTGAATATATAATATATTTATCCCCAGGATTTAATTTCTTACTATCTATTAATACTTTTTTTACTGAAGTGTTTTTTAGAGTACCATTAGGAGAACCTCCAGTAAGTTCCTAAAATTCTGTAGTGTTTAAACTTTGAAAACCTCCGCCACCTGCATAATAAATTTCTTCTGAAGAAATATTTCTTTCGGGGCTAGGAAAACACCCAATCTAAGATTGGTCGGTTAAAGGATTATAAGAAACAATATAAATAATATCTCCAAATTCACAAGTACCTACAGGAATATATCCTTCTGGTAATCGTGCTGTTTCTACACGACCATTTCCCATATCATTTTGTAATGACATTTCATTACCATTAAAAGTAAGTAATGTTGCATTTAATGCCGATGTCATACAAGTGGCTTGTGTATTATCTGGTGCAAAATCCATTATTAAACCTTCTGCAAAACTATTCTTTGCAGTCATAATTGTATTAGCCATCTGTTTCCATTATTTTACGTTTATATTTTCTTGCTTCATCTGTAATAAATTCATAATCATAAACAGA
>JAEIGA010008436.1_pt1 | contig 15614 bp, 13 predicted proteins | sample 9270691 | NCBI WGS metagenome assembly JAEIGA01 (sample SAMN17057246, study PRJNA624740) | gut metagenome | biome: biome; isolation source: fecal sample | host: Bos grunniens | place: China: Xizang | collected 2019
AATCTTCTTTTATTTATTATTTAACGTAAAAAAGGGCGAAAAGATAATCGTTTACCATTCGCTTGCCTATATGAATCAAGTAAAACTTGCTAAAGCGATTAAAAAGTTTAATCTTATTTTAGAGGTTGAAGAAATTTACGGCGACGTTATTAATAAAGAAAATGCAACTAAAAATGAACTTAAATTCTTTAATAAGGCTGACGCTTATATTTTCCCGACTGAACTGCTAAATGACAAAGTTAATAAAAACAACAAACCTCACGTGGTAATTTATGGTACTTACAACGTTGAAAAACAAATAGCAAATAAGTTTGACGATGGTAAAATTCATTGCGTATATGCAGGGACTTTTGACCCAAGAAAGGGTGGTATGTCAGCTGTGAATGCAGCAAAGTTTTTAGATGAAAAATACCATATACATATTTTGGGTTTCGGTACTGAAAAAGATAAAAAATTATTATTAGATGCGATAGAAGAGGTTAAGGGTAAAACGAATTGCGAAGTAACTTTTGATGGCTTAAAAAGTGGCGAAGAATATATTAAGTTTATTCAAAGTTGTCATATAGGGCTAAGTACTCAAAATCCTAATGCTAAGTTTAACGATACCTCTTTCCCTTCAAAAGTATTATCGTATATGGCAAATGGGTTAAGAGTTGTTTCTATTAAAATTAGAACGCTTGAAAAATCTAAAATAAACGATCTACTTTATTATTATGAAGAAGGCGAGCCTTATAAAATTGCTGAGACAATAAGAAGTGTTAACGTTAAAGATGATTATGATAGTAGAGGGATTATTTCTATGTTAGATTTAAAATTTAAGCAAGAAATTAAAGGATTAATTTTATAATGATAATTTTTATTGAAAAAATAAGAAATAAATTTAAAAGATGGTATCGAAAAAGATATTTTAAAGAATTTACTAAAAATAAAAACATTCCAAATTTAGTAGGGGAAATTACTTTAATTAATCCTAATATTAAAATAGGTAAAAACGTAACTATATACCCTGACGTTATGTTATTTGGTGACGGCTTAATAGAGATTGGAGATAACGTTGATATAGGAAAAGGAACGATTATTTATGCCTCCAAATCTGGTGGAGTAAAAATAGGTAATAACACTGTGATTGCTGCACACTCATATATTATTGATATGGATCATGGAATAAAGCGAGGGGAATTAATTTGCAAGCAAGAAAATTCCACGAGTCCAGTCGTAATAGGTAGTGATTGTTGGATAGCTGCTGGTTGTAAAATTTTAAAAGGTTCTATAATAAACGACGGTGCTGTTATAGGTGCGTCGGCAGTTGTGAAAGGAGAAATCCCTAAAAACGCTATAGCTGTAGGGGTTCCTGCAAAAGTAAAAAAGTTTAGAGAGTAAAATGCAAGGGGGGGAAGTATATGCAAAAAAGTAAAATTGATGTGGCTGTGTTAATATTGTTCTTTAATAGGCCAAAATTACTTGAAAAAGTTTTTGAACAAGTAAAAATTGCGCGCCCGTCAAAATTGTATTTATTTCAAGACGGTGCAAGAGAAGGTCGCCTTGACGACGTTGAAAACGTAAACAAATGCAGAGAAATAGTTGAAAATATTGATTGGGAATGTGAGGTTCATAAAAACTATCAAACTAAAAATAACGGTTGCGATCCTTCTGAATATTTAGCACAAAAATGGATGTTCGAAACGGAGGAGATGGGTATAGTTTTAGAAGATGATGACGTTCCTTCACAAAGTTTCTTTCCATTTTGCAAAGAGCTTTTAGAAAAATATAAAGACGACGAAAGAATCAATATAATATGTGGTATGAATAACTGTGGAATATCTGAACATTGTAAGTATGATTATTTATTTTCCACGTCAGGTTCAATTTGGGGATGGGCGACGTGGAAAAGAGTGATTGACGAGTGGACTGATTACGTTGATTTGCTTGATGATGAGTATGCTGTAAAACAATTTTCAGATGAATACAAAGATAGATTAAGCATAAAAGGAGTACTTAATATATACAGAAAGCACAATGAAAGCAGAAGGGCTCATTATGAATCGATTTTAAGTTCTAACGCACTAATGCAAAATAGACTTAATATTGTGCCGAAAAAAAATTTGATAAATAATATAGGTAATGTTGGAGAATCAACGCATGGGGTTGCAGATATTAACCTTTTACCTAAAGGTATTAGGCGTATATTTAATATGAAAACGCATGAGTATGATTTTCCGCTTAATCATCCTAAATACGTTATCGAAGATAGGGAGTTTTTAAAGAAATTTAATAGACTTATGGCCAAAGGGCATCCTTTTGTTGCGTTATATAGAAAAATGGAATCAGTTTTTTATAGGGTAATTAGAGGAGATTTTTCAATGTTCAAAAGGAAATTTTTAAGGAAAAAGTAATGAATTCTTCCAAACAGCTTAAAATCGGTGCAATACTTTCATACCTATCAATTGCCGTTAATATTTTAGCCGGGCTTATATATACGCCTTGGATGGTTAACCAAATAGGTAAAAGCCACTATGGGCTTTATACTTTGGCTAATTCTTTAATTTCGCTATTTTTAGTAGATTTTGGGCTTAGTTCTGCAACGGCAAGGTTCGTTTCTAAATATCGTGCGGAAGGGAATCAAGAAAAAGTTAATAATTTTTTAGGTGTTGTTTACAAACTTTATTTAATTATTGACGCGATTATATTTACTATTTTATTAGTCGTATTTTTCTTAATAGACACCATTTACGTTAAACTTACCCCCCAAGAACTTTATTCGTTTAAAATAGTCTATTTAATTGCGGGTTCTTTTGCAGTATTTAACTTTCCTTTTGTTACTCAAAACGGTATACTAACCGCCTATGAAAAATTTATTCCCGTAAAGTTAGCGGATATTATATATAGATTTTTGCTTGTAGGCTTGACGGTAGTTGCACTTTTATTAGGTTATGGGTTATACGCTTTAGTAACCGTTCACGCTATAGCGGGCTTGGCGGTAATAATGTATAAATTTATAGTTCTTAAAAAGACCGTACCCGCAAAAGTCAATTTTAAGTATTCAGACAAGTCGTTATATAAAGAAATTTTTGGTTTTTCGGTTTGGATTACTGTAATTTTACTTGCCCAAAGATTAATTTTTAATATTACGCCAACTATACTTGGAATTACGTCCAATTCTTCCGCAATAGCGATTTTTGGAATAGTTACCGTAATAGAGGGTTACGCTTATACTGTCACGACGGCTATAAACGGTATGTTTATGCCAAAAATTTCTAAAGATTACGTTACCGTTGGTGACGGGGATATGCAAGCGTTTGGCAAACGCGTTCAGCCACTTTTTTTGAAGGTTGGTAAATATCAATTTGCTGTTAATGGGCTTATAGTAGTTGGTTTTGCGATTTTAGGACAGTATTTTATAAACCTTTGGATGGGTGAAGGTTATTCGCAAGCGTATTTAGGAATACTGCTTGTGACGATACCGGGATTATTCTTTAATTCCCTTCAAATAGCAAGCACTTCGCTAGTGGTTGTAAACAAAGTTAAGCTTCAAGCAATAGTTTCGGTTATTACAGGTGTTGTAAACGTAATTTTATCATTAATTTTATCATATTTTTACGGAGTAATCGGAGCTTGTATTTCAATATGCATAGCATATTTAATTAGGGCTATATTAACAAATATTATAGCAGGAATAGTTTTAAAATTAGATATCAAGCAGTTTATTAAATCATGCTACTTAAAAATGTTGGTACCGTTTATGGTTACTTTTATAACAGGCGTGCTATTAAATTTACTGATTACTGCAAATAGTTGGTTGATTTTCTTAGGAAAAGTTGTAATTGTTACTATAATTTACGTTTTTGCAACTTGTATTTTGGGCTTAAATAGAGAAGAAAGAGATTTCATTGTTAGCAAAATTAAAAATAAAGTGGGGAGAAAATAATATGTCACTTTTTAAAGATAAAACGTTACTTATAACTGGTGGTACGGGTAGTTTTGGAAACGCCGTGCTTAACCGCTTTTTAAAAACCGATATCGGTGAAATACGCGTATTTTCGCGCGATGAGAAAAAGCAAGATGATATGCGTCATTATTTTCAGGCTAAAATGCCTGAAGTTGCGGATAAAATTAAGTTTTATATCGGCGACGTAAGGGACGTGCAATCAATAAGAAACGCTATGCATGGCGTTGATTACATATTCCACGCGGCTGCGCTTAAACAAGTGCCTTCGTGCGAGTTTTTCCCGATAGAAGCTGTTAAAACCAACGTTTTAGGGACTGAAAACGTTCTTAATGCGGCAATTGCTGAAGGGGTAAAATCAATAATTTGTTTATCGACGGACAAGGCTGCTTATCCCGTAAACGCTATGGGTATTTCAAAAGCGCTTGAAGAAAGGGTTGCGGTAGCAAAATCAAGGACGGTATCGCCCGAAAAAACTAAAATTTGCTGTACGCGTTACGGCAACGTTATGTGTTCAAGGGGTTCAGTTATTCCACTTTGGATAGACCAAATTAAAAATGGTCAACCTATAACCTTAACCGACCCGAATATGACTAGATTTATTATGTCGCTTGACGAGGCGGTTGACCTTGTTATATTTGCCTTTGAGAACGGCGTAAGCGGTGATATACTCGTTCAAAAAGCGCCTGCTTGTACTATCATGACTCAAGCGCTTGCCGTTTGTGAACTCTTTGGTGGCAACAAAGACGATATTAAAATTATCGGTATTCGCCACGGCGAAAAAATGTTTGAAACTCTTCTTACCAACGAAGAATGCGCTAACGCTATCGACCTTGGCGACTTCTATCGCGTACCTGCAGACAATCGTGGGCTTAACTACGATAAGTATTTTACCGACGGTAACGTTGAAAGAAATCCGCTTAAAGAATTCGATAGCAACAATACTCAACTTTTAACGGTAGAAGAAGTGAAAGCTAAACTTTTAACACTTGATTATATCAAAGAAGAACTTGCAAAAATAGGTAAATAAAATGAAGATTTTAGTGACGGGCGCAAAGGGTTTTGTTGGTAAAAACTTAGTAGAAAGCCTTAAAAATATCAAAAACGGCAAAGATAGAACTCGCCCAAATCTCAAAATTGAAGAAATTTACGAATACGATATTGACGGAACGTTAGCTGAGCTTGACGCGTACGCTAAGTCTTGCGATTTTTGTTTTAATTTAGCGGGAGTAAACCGCCCTGAAAATCAAGAAGACTTTATGAAAGGCAATTTTGGTTTTGCAAGCGACCTTTTATCGCTACTTAAAAAACACCAAAACAAATGCCCGATAATGCTGTCTTCGTCAATTCAAGCAACGCTTATAGGAAGATACGCCGGCGGTGAATACGGTAAAAGCAAAAAAGCTGGCGAAGAATTGTTTTTTAACTACGGTAAAGAAGAAGGCGTTAAAGTTTGCGTATATCGTTTTCCCAACCTTTTTGGCAAGTGGTGTAGGCCAAACTACAATAGCGCCGTTGCAACCTTTTGTAACAACATAGCAAACGACTTGCCTATCACGGTTAACGACCCGTCGGTTGAACTTGAACTTTTGTATATTGACGATTTAGTTGAAGAAATGCTTAATCTTTTAGAAGGTAAAGAAACCCGCTGTGATTACGACGGTTTAACCCCACTTCAAAACGATGGCGGAAGATACTGTTTCGTTCCAACCACCCATAAAGTTACGCTTGGCAAAATCGTTGAACTTCTAAATTTATTTGCAAAGCAACCGTCAACTTTATTAATCCCCGAAATTGAAAAGGGTAGTTTTGCTAAAAAACTTTATTCAACTTACCTATCATACCTACCTAAAGAAAAGGCTATATTCGACCTTAAAACAAACGCCGACGAGCGCGGTAGTTTTACCGAACTTGTTAAAACGATTAGCGGTGGACAGACGTCTATCAACATATCTAAACCGGGCGTAACTAAAGGTCAGCATTGGCATCATACTAAATGGGAATTTTTTATCGTGGTTGCGGGTAAAGGGCTTATTCAACAAAGAAAAGTAGGCTCTAGCGAAGTTTTAAATTACTACGTTAGCGGTGATAAAATTCAAGCCGTACACATGCTACCAGGATATACGCACAATATTATAAACTTATCCGATACCGAAAACTTAGTAACGGTAATGTGGGCAAACGAAAGTTTTGATCCGTCAAAGCCCGATACCTTTTTTGAAATAGTAGAATAAATATTGGTGTAATAAATGATTTCGTTTTTATCTAAAGAAAGAACTGTAGCCCTACGTGGAGTATTGGCGTTGATGGTGTTAATTTGCCATTTACATGCTAGAGTTGAATTGTTTTCTAATTCAATTTTGGGGACATTATTTACTGCATTTGGATATCTTGCAGTTTCTGTTTTCTTTTTCTTATCTGGCTATGGGTTAACTGAAAGTTACAAAAAAGATAATCTTGCAATTAATAATTTTCATAAAACTAAAATATTTCCATTTTTCTTAATTTGTTGCGTAGCAATTTTGATATATACGATTAGGGATTTACTGTGTGCTGATTTTGATGTTTTTGTATTTTTTCAGTCGTTTTTTATCGGAAAAACTATCGTAGATAACGGTTGGTATTTGCAAGTACAGTTGCTATTATATATATTGTTTTACATCGCATTTCGATTTGTTTCAAAAAGAAAACTTATATGTATTTCGTTATTTATATTAGGTTATATTATAGCGTGTTATTTATTTAAACTATCTAGCACTTGGTATGAAAGTATTATATGTTTTGCTTTGGGCGTTTTTGTTTCGCAATACAGATGTAATTTTATCAAGATGTTAAATAAAAAGAGAGCGATTTTATTAAGTGTCGTTTGTCTTTTTGTATTATTTGTTATTACGTTATATTTTGGGAATAAAGCCATTTTAGGTTATCCTATAAAAATTATTGTAAAAATAATTTCAACCGTATGTTTTACATTGTTTGTCGTAATAATTATATCTACAATAAAAATAGATAATTTTATATTGACGTTTTTAGGAAAAATTTCTCTAGAAATTTATATACTTCAAGGTTTATTTTTAAATTTTTATAAAAACGTCATAGTTATATCGAATGATTGGTTATATATTTTGATAACTATGATTTCCGTAATAGTGGCAGCTTTTGTTGCTCATCCAGTATTTGAAAAAATAAATCGTATTGGAAAAGTTAAAAATAAAACCTATAAGGCGATTAAATGAAAATATCTAAAGAACAACAAATATTACTCAACTTAATATCGCTAAGTATAAACGACCAGCCGAACGATCTTGTTTTGCCTAAAGAAGAATTAGAAGGAGTATCTTTCGTTGCCGTCGCTAAAGAAAGTATTTATCAAGCGGTAAATATGCAGGCGTATTCGGTGGCGTCTACCTACTACAAAGACTGTATTTCGGGTGCTGTTTTAAATAAGTGGCAAGAGTTTGCCGTTAATTCAACCAAAAGCAATCTTAAAGTAATAAAAGCGCAAAGCGACCTTGTTGAAATTTTAAACGAAAAGGGTTTTAAGTACGCTATTATTAAAGGGGCGTCGGCGTCGTGCTACTATAATAATCCGTTTGACAGAATACTTGGCGACGTGGACTTTTTAATAGACAAAAAAGATAGAAGTAAAATAGAAGATTTGCTAGTTGCAAAGGGTTACTTCAAAGACCCTATGGCGCATATAAGCCACGTTGTTTTTACAAAGCCTAACGCTCATCTTGAAATGCATTTTGAAGTTGCGGGGCTTCCCGAAAACGAGCATAAAAGTTACGTTCAAAACTTCGTGCTACCTACCGTGGAAACCGCCGTTAAAAAAAGTTTAGACGGCAATGAATTTTTATCGCCTACAAGTTTATATCACGGCGTAATAATATTACTTCACACTCAACACCATTTACTTGGCGAAGGGCTTGGGCTTAGGCATTTATGCGACTTAGCGGTTTTCGTTTCTAAAACCTATAAAGAAGATTTTTGGGTTAACGATTTACTTCCTTTTGCAAAAAATATAGGTCTTTATAAATTCCTATCAGTAATGGTAAAAACTTGCGTAGAATACCTTAAAATTCCCCGCCCCGATTGGCTTGAAGATTTTGTCGAGCCGTCGCCCGAAGAAATTATGTTAGACGTTTTTTCTAGTGGGAATATGGGAAAGAAGGACGAAGTTAGGGCGCGTAGCGGTATGCTTATTGCAAAAAAGGGCAATAAAAAGCGCGGTGCGATAGCAACGCTTGCCATATCGCTTCATAAGGCAATACTTTTAAAATATCCCTTTGTAAAAAAATGGTGGATACTATATCCTTTCGTTTACCTTTACAAGGCAGTTCAAAACGTTATTAGAATTATATTTAAAAAGAGAACTTCAATTACAAAAATGGCGCCCGAAGCCCAAAAGCGCCAAAAATTGTACGATAAACTTGACGTTTATAAAACCAAGGAGAATAAATAATGATTAAACTTGACTACAGCGACGTAAAATTTAAAAACGACGGCAGGCTTAAACTTTTAATTATAGTTGGAACGCGCCCCGAAATTATAAGGTTATCTGCAACGATAAGAAAGTGCCGTGAGTATTTTGACTGTATACTTGCTCACACCGGTCAAAATTACGATTATAACCTTAACGGCGTGTTTTTTGAAGACTTAAATCTTCTTCCGCCCGAAACGTATATGGACGCGGTTGGCGACGATTTAGGCGCAACGGTAGGCAATATTATTAACTGTTCGTATAAACTTATGGCTGAAATTAAACCCGACGCCCTTTTAATACTTGGCGATACTAATAGTTGTTTATCGGCAATTCCCGCTAAAAGACTTCATATTCCTATTTTTCACATGGAAGCGGGCAATCGTTGTAAAGACGAGTGCTTGCCCGAAGAGACCAATCGCCGTATCGTTGATATTATATCCGACGTAAACCTTGCATATAGCGAACACGCAAGAAGATATCTTGCCGATTGCGGATTGCCCAAAGAAAGAACTTACGTAACGGGTTCGCCTATGGCTGAAGTTTTGACTGGCAACCTTGATAAAATTAAATGTAGCGACGTGCTTTCAAGGCTTAACCTTAAAAAGAAAAATTACATTTTACTTTCTGCTCATAGAGAAGAAAATATAGATACCGAAAAGAATTTTATCTCGCTTTTTACGGCAATTAATAAAATGGCTGAAAAATACGATATGCCCGTGCTTTACAGTTGCCACCCAAGAAGCAAAAAACGCTTAGAGCAAAGCGGATTTAAACTTGATAAAAGGGTTATTTGCCAAGAGCCACTTGGGTTTAACGACTACAACAATCTTCAAATGAACGCTTTTGCGGTAGTATCCGATAGCGGAACGCTTCCTGAAGAAAGTTCTTTCTATACGAGCATAGGAAATCCTTTCCCAGCAGTTTGCATAAGAACGTCAACCGAACGCCCAGAAGCGCTTGACAAGGCGTGTTTCGTTCTTGCTGGCATTGACGAAAAGAGTTTACTTCAAGCGGTAGAAACGGCTGTTAAACTCAATGAAAATAGTCAAAACGGTTTGCCCGTTCCCGATTACGTTGATTTAAACGTTTCGACAAAAGTTGTTAAACTTATACAGTCGTATACGGGTATAGTTGATAAAATGGTTTGGAGAAAGTATTGACACGGCGCTCATCGTCGCATATAATAAAAGTAAATATAGGAGGTATTTTATATGAAAGATTTTATTAAAGCAATGGATAATCTTCCCTTTATTGTAAAACTTATTCTATGTATACCTGCGCTTGATATTATTTGGGCGGTGTATAGAATAGTAAAAGGCGTTGTTAATAAAAGCCTTGTTCAACTTATTGTTGGTATTTTATGGATAGTACCTGGCGCGGCGTTTTTGTGGCTAGTTGATATTATTTGCGTTATTTTAAAAGGTAAAATTTCTTTTGACGAATTGTAAAATAAAAAAACTTGCCAAAAGGCAAGTTTTTATTTTATATTACAAATTTCGCGTTATTATTGAAGCGCTTTTTTAGGAATAGTAAATATGGAAAATCAAGATATTTTGAAGAGTTTAACTCTTGATGAATTAGTTGGGCAAACGTTGTGTATTGCAGTCAACGGCAAAACGACAATAGAAGAATTTGAAGAAGTTGTAAAAACTAATTTACCCGGTGGGTTGTTTTTTACAAAAACGTCCGCGGAAAGAATTAAACTGTTTACCGACGTTGCTAACAAATACGTAAAAATACCTGTCATCGTGAGTGCGGACGTTGAAAACGGTCCTGAAATGGCAATAGAAGGCAAAGGTTATATTCCACACGAAATGGCTTGGGGCGCTTGTGACGACGATAAACTTATTGAAAAAGCGGGTATTGAAATTGCTAAAATTTGTAGAAAAAACGGTGTACATTGGACTTTTTCGCCCGTAGTTGATATAAATTACAATTTCCGCAGTCCCGCAACCAATATTCGCGCGGTATCAGATAGCCCTAAGCAAGTAGTTAAAATATGTAAAGCATATATAAACGGTATCCAAAAAGGCGGATATATGGCGGCAACTTGTAAGCATTTCCCCGGTGAGGGTATGGACGAGAGAAACGCGCATTTCGTAACCACTTTATTAAATCTTAGTAAAGAGGAGTGGCTTAAAACCTACGGGTACGTGTATAAGGAACTTATCGACGCGCATTCAGTTATGGTTGGGCATACGGCAATACCGTCAATTGAAGACGATTGTGAAAGTGAAATTGATGCGTTACCAGCAGTTCTTTCTAAAAACATAATTACCGGTTTACTTAAAGAAACGCTTGGGTTTAAGGGCGTTGTAGTATCTGACGCTATGAGTATGATAGGCGTTGCGTCAAGAGTAGACGATTTGTCAACTCTTTGCGTTAGGTTTTTAAATAATGGCGGTGATATGGTGCTTTTCCCCGACGGCGATGATTTTTTAAATATTAAAAACGCCGTTGAAAATGGCACTCTTTCGATTGAAAGGTTAAAAGATGCCGTTTCAAGAATAATTACGTTAAAGCAAAAAGTAAGGTTGTTTGAAGATCAAAATAAACTTTTAAGCGAGATAAAGGAAAGCGAAGATTTTAAAGTCATATCTCAAGAAATTGCAGATAAAAGTATAAAAGTTGTAAGAGATTATAATAATATTATCCCCACTAAACTTGAAAAGGGCTCAAAAATTTTAATGCTTAATATGATAGAGCCTAACTTTCACGTGGCGCCTACGGGCAAAGAGTTTAGCGCAATGAAAAAAGCGTTTGAAGATAGAGGATATTTAGTTGACAGTATTGATAACGCTAAGCATAAGCAAGTTCAAGAAATAATTGATAATTACGATATGGTGCTTCTTAATTGCAAGATGTCGTCGGTTGATTATCACGGTGGAAGTATGCGTGTTGGGTGGAATAATATTATGGTTATGTGGCGCGCTTACGTTCTTCAGCACAAAAGATTTATATTTACCTCGTTTGGCGATCCGTATAAGATTTTCGACTTCCCTTACCTTAAAGAATATATAAACGCATTTTCTAATACTGACGAAAGTCAAGTGGCGGTGGTAAAAATAATTCTTGGCGAAATTGAACCAAAGGCTAAAAACCCAGTAGAATTTAAACCTTATTTTAATAGAGAAGTATAAAAAAGTTCGGCATTTTTGCCGAACTTTTTATAATATAGTTAAACTTGGAAATTTATTTTGGAAATGAGTGCAGTCGACGTCGCTTAACAAATAGTCAATATCGTTAAGTGAAAATTCAACAAAAGCAGAAAAGCCACCAACTTTACTTCCGTCACACAAAAACACCTTTTTATCGGCGTTTTTAACCATAGCCTCACGAACGGGAAGTTCGTCAATCGTGCAGTCGGTAATTACGCCGTCGTTAGATAGTGATTTACTAGAAATAAAAGCGTAGTCGGCGTGGAATTTATAAAAGGTTTCTTCAGCGCTTTTACCTACTAAACAACAACGGTTTTCAGCGTGTAAATATCCGCCCGACGATATAACGTTTATATTAGTGCTAGATAGTAGCGTTAAAATTTCTAAATTATTAGTAACTACCGTTATCGTGCGAAGATTTGGTAGCATAGTAGCAAGATAAAATGCCGACGACGATTGGTCCATAAAAATAACGCATTTATCTTTTATTAAAGACAACGCTTTTTTAGCGATTATCTTTTTTTCTTTTTCGTTGAGTGGGTAGCGGTAGTTAAACGGTATTGCGCCGGAATAAGTATTTATAAGTTCTGCGCCACCGTAAGCGCGTTTAACGCTACCTAAATTTTCAAGCGCGGTTAAATCACGGCGAATACTAGACGGGCTAGCATATAATTTTTCGCTAAGCGCGGTAACAGTTATAAAACCGCCGTTTTCTTTTAGTATATCTAGTATTTGTTTTTGGCGTTCAGATTTTATCATAATTTGCTTATTGTTGACTAACTTTATATATAAAAGTGCAATATTGCCAACTTTTAACTCCTTTAATTGATTATTATTGCTTATTTTTGCTCATTATAGTATAATACAGTTAAATAGTTTTGTAAAGGGGTTATTTATGGACTTAAATAGTTTACTTAAAAAAGAAAATTGCGTTTGCGGTAAAGACCACGCTTGTAATATTAAAGCGGTGTATATTTATAACGGCGCTACTGAAAAACTTAAAGAACTTTCTAAAGATTATAATAATCTATTAATCGTAGCCGACCAAAACACTTATAAAGTGGCGGGCGAAAGCGTAGAAAATAATATTATCGGTAAACGCTTAAACAAGGTGATTTTTTCGGGTGATAGCGTTTTAATACCTAACGAACAAGCGATTGAAAGGGTTGAAAATAGTTTAGGTGAAACCGACCTTATAATCGGTATAGGTTCGGGCGTTATTCAAGACCTTTGTAAATACGTTTCAAGCGATAAAAAAATTCCTTATATAATAGTTGCAACCGCACCTTCTATGGACGGTTACGCATCCGACGGCGCCGCTATGATAACGGGCGGTATGAAAGTTACTTATAAAGCGACCGTTCCGCTAGCGATAATTGGTGAACCTAAAGTTTTAAAAACTGCGCCTTTTGATATGATACAGGCAGGCTACGGCGACATTATAGGTAAATATTCCGCGCTTAACGATTGGGAACTTAGTAAAGTTGTAAACGGCGAGTATTTTTGCCCGTTTATTTACGATACCGTTTTAAAGGTCGTTAAAGATATTGAACTTTCGGCTGACGGACTTGTTAAAAGAGAAGAAGATAGCGTTAAAAAATTAATGGAAGCGTTAGTTTTAGTTGGTATTATGATGAGTTTTTCGGGTTCTTCTCGCCCGGCGTCGGGTAGCGAACATCACATGGCGCATTTTTTTGAAATTACGGGTATAATAGATAATAAACCCTATCTTCCACACGGTATTGACGTTGGGTATTCTACCGTGATAACGGCAAAGGTTAGAGAAGATATTTTAAATTCAAAATGGTCGTTCAAGCGTGGCGACGATAAGGCTTTAAGGGATAAAAAACTACTTGAAATTTATAAGTCGTCTGCTAAAAAGTGCGCTGAACTTCAAGAAAAAATAGGCAATTACAATATAGATATAATTTCAACTTACGTAGAAAAAGAAGACGAGATTAAATCGGTTCTTAGAAAAATGCCAACTGCAAGCATGATTGAAAGCTTACTTGAAAAAGTTGGGCTTGATATTCAAAATTACTATAATTTATACGGCGAAGATAAAATTAAAGACGCAATAGTTTATTCAAAAGACCTTAAAGATAGATACACGGTATTTTGGCTTAATTACTATTTTAACAAGCGTGAAAAAATTGATTTTTCTAAAATAAAGGTTATTGCTTTTGATTTAGACGGAACTTTAACCCAGCATCGTCAACCCTTACCGCAAAAAAATATTGACGCGCTTATTAAACTTTCTAAAAAGTATAAACTTGTTATGGCGGGCGCGGGGCAAGTTCAACGAATTTTCAATCAAATGGACAAATTCCCCATAGATATTATCGGCAACTACGGTATGCAGTACGGCGAGTACGATGCCACCGCTTGCGATATTAAAATGGTTGAAGATAAGTCGGTGCCCGTTGATAGAGAAAGCGTAATTGAAAGAGTTACTATGCTTAGAAATAAATACGGCTACACCGAATTTAAAGGCGATACCGTTGAATTTCATCCGTCAGGGTGCTTGACTTTTGCTTTACTTGGAACTAAAGCCGATAAAGACGATAAAATAGCCTTCGACCCCGACAGAAAAAAGCGCAGAAAGATTTATCTTGACGTTTGCAAAACCTTTTCTGATTACGAAGTTTTCGTGGGCGGTTCGTCGTCGTTTGATATGTCGCCTAAAGGAACTAATAAGTATTACGCCCTTAAAAATTACGCCTTAAATCACGGCTATTTAGAAGACGAGATTTTATACGTTGGCGACGATTACGGTTACGGTGGTAACGACGAGCCCGTTTATCTTTCAAATATTCCCTTTTTAGAAATTGACGATTTTGAAACGTTTAGCGATAAAATAAAAGTGTTATTATAAAAATTGAGGTGTATTTTATGGCAATTATTACGATAGTTGGCGCAGGTATGATGGGGTCAGCCCTTGCCTTTCCCGCGCGTGAAAACGGTAACGAAGTTAGAATAGTTGGAACTCATCTTGATAAAGATATTATTGTAGAGTGCTTAAAAAACAACAAGCATCCTAAGTTTGACAAGGTTTTTCCTCAAGGTGTAAAGTTCTATCAAATTGAAGATTTAGAAACTGCTTTAGATGGGGCCGACGTGGTAATCGGCGGTGTAAGTAGTTTTGGCGTTGATTGGTTTAAAGATTTCGTTTTACCTAAAATTAAAGAAAACACAATCGTTCTTACCGTAACAAAAGGGCTTATGGATACGGCTGACGGCAAGTTGCTATGCTATCCAGAGTTGTGGAAGAATAAACTTAAATCAATCAATAAAAATCTTTCGCTTAACGCTATTGGTGGGCCTTGTACTAGTTACGAATTAGTTGCGCACGACCAAACCGAAGTAACTTTTTGCGGTGACGATATTGAAGTTTTAACTTACTTAAAGAAGTTAATGCAAACGGACTATTACCATATAAGCGTTTCAACCGACGTTATTGGTATTGAAAGTGCAGTTGCTCTTAAAAACGGCTACGCTTTAGGTATTGCGCTTACCATTGGACTTAATCAAAAAAACTTTGGCAACGACACCTTACACTTTAATTCTCAAGCGGCGGTATTTGGTCAAGCAAGCAAAGAGATGTATAAACTTTTACAATTCCAAAACGCTTTATCGCTTAACAACTTGTGCGTTGGCGTTGGCGATTTGTACGTTACCGTTTACGGCGGTAGAACGAGATTGGTTGGTATTTTGCTTGGTAAAGGTCTTAATATTGACGAGGCTAAAGAAGAATTAAAGGGCGTAACGCTTGAATCACTTGTCGTTGCTGAAAGAGTTGCAAGGGCAATTAAACTCAACGTTGAAAAGGGTACTTTAAATAAAGAAGATTTCCCCTTGCTTTTCCACATTGACGAGATTTTAACTAAAAAAATGCCCGTAAATATCCCTTGGGAAAAATTCACTTATATTGAAAGTAAATAATAAAATAAAAAAAGTTCGGCAGTTTGCCGAACTTTTTTGATGTTAAAATTTAGGAAGTTTGTCGGTGGCTACTTTAATTTCGTCG
>JAEIGA010008437.1_pt1 | contig 15614 bp, 8 predicted proteins | sample 9270691 | NCBI WGS metagenome assembly JAEIGA01 (sample SAMN17057246, study PRJNA624740) | gut metagenome | biome: biome; isolation source: fecal sample | host: Bos grunniens | place: China: Xizang | collected 2019
CCTCAATGGTAACCAGACTGCGCTCATGCTCTCTTACTATATCATCGAGAACAAGAAGAAGCTTGGACAGCTGAAGGGCAATGAGTTTATGGTGAAGACGATTGTGACGACAGAGACCATTGCAGAAATTGCTCAGCGCAACAACGTGGAGATTCGCGATGTCTATACTGGTTTCAAGTGGATTGCGCGCGAAATCAAGCTGTCTGAAGGGGTGAAGAAGTATATTGGCGGAGGTGAGGAGTCGTTCGGATACCTGCCATTTGACAAGGTGCGTGACAAGGACAGCCCGGCTTCTATCTGTCTGCTCTGCGAGATTGCTGCATGGGCAAAGGATAACGGCATGACGCTCTACGACTTGCTGATGAAGATTTACCTCGACTATGGCTTTGCTTACCAGAATGCTATTTCTGTCACTAAGCCTGGCAAGTCTGGTGCTGACGAAATCAAGCAGATGATGGAAGACTTCCGCAAGACTCCTCCTGCATCTCTTGGCGGCAGTCCTGTTGTTTGTGTGAAGGACTACAAGACGCTGAAGCAAGTGTGCCAAGGCGTGGAGTCAGACCTCGATATGCCTGCAACCAGCAATGTGCTGCAGTGGTTCACTGCTGATGGCACCAAGATTTCAGTTCGTCCTTCTGGTACAGAACCTAAGATTAAGTTCTATGTGGAGGTGAAGGGCGAGATGGCATGTCCTAAGTGCTATCCATCGGCTACCGTTGAGGCACAGGCTAAAGTGGATGCTATCAAGAAGGATTTGGGACTTTGAGAAGCTTGAATAGCTTGCGAGATTCTAAGCGAAGTGCACCAGCCGTTTGGGTTACGGATGGTGCACTTTTTTTGTTGCCCTGAAAAACCGTACCCCGAGGGGAATGGTATAAGAGGACACAAAGTATGTCTAAGGCTATGCTGTGTGGGAATGACGTCAGAAGGCCTTTTCTGTGAAAGTCATCCATGCTCCTGTTGCAGGGTGACGGAAGGTGATGCTCTCTGCATGCAGGTACAGACGGTCGGAGGCGGTTCCGTAGAGGATGTCTCCTTTGATGGGGCGTCCCAGCCCATCTGGATGAGCGCAGTGGATACGAAGCTGATGGGTGCGTCCTGTCTCGGGATACAGCTCTACGCGACTTTCGTCAGTAAAATGGTAGCGTGTGATGGCTTGTTTCCCAAATCGTGGGTCAACCGTTTGGCGTGGTGAGTCAAATGGATTGCGTGAGAGTGGGAGAGATATGATGCCTTGAGATGCTTGTCCTGGCTGTGGGGAGGATGAAAGAAGGGCAATGTACTTTTTCTTGATTCCGTGCCGGGTGAACTGTTCTTGCAGTTGGCGGCAGGCTTCAAGGTTCTTGGCAGCCAGCATCAGTCCTGACGTGTCTTGGTCCAGACGGTGTACAAGCCGAATCTCTGGGTTGATTTCTGTAAGATGGGCTTGCAGCGATACCTCTCCGTGGTTGCGGCTGGGCACAGACAGTAGGCCCGAAGGTTTGTAAATGACCATGAGGTCATCGTCTTCATGGAGGATGCGTACTTGACTGAGCAGCCTCTTGCCGCGGCTGAACAGGGGATTTTCCTCAACATCGAGTCCTTGCATCATATAGGTGAGTATGGGGACGCACTTGTGCTGGCAAGAGGGGTAGAAGTGCCCTTCGATGCGCATCTGGCTGCCTTTAGAGGGACCTACCCAAAATTCCTCCATGCACACAGGCTTCAGGTTGTGCTGGTAGGCATATTGCAGCAACTTGGGAGCGCAGCATTCGCCAGCGCCGCCTGGTGGAACGCCTACTTTGGATTGAGGTTTTACCTGTGCGCGCCCTTCTTTGTAGTCGATGTATTCTTCTTCGCTGAAAGGAGTCTTATAGTCTTTGAAGATGTCGAGCAAGTCTGCCACTTGCCTGTTGGCGTTCAGCATGCGAAACTGGCGGAAGGTCCACGTTTGCAGAGCCTGTGATTTCTCTTTCCGCAGTACCTTTAGTTCTTGCTTTTCCACCTCATTGTTGCAACTGTTGATTTGGTGTGTCAAGTCAACAATCCGCTGCTCCTCTTCGTGGAAGTAGCCCTGCTGCAAGTCACAGACGGGCGGCACAAAGCCTTCGTGATGATAGGCGCCGTTGTAAATGCCAGAGAAAGCGCGGAGGTAGTAGCGCTTCCCTTCCAGTTCTACCACCAGCACGCCAAACATCTTTCCTTCGTGCGGATACATGTCGGGTGTGTTGTAGCAATAGTCAATAACCTCCTTGGCTGCAAACTGGCAAAGAGGGTGCGGACGATAGCAGAATGGGTAGGTGAATTGTGTGGGCGAAGGGATGTTTTCTGCTTCAGGCGGAAGTGGATGGAGTTGCGATTTCATGGCAGACCACGAGCGGCTCATGAATGTTATTTCTGTACAGCAACACGCTGGGTGGGCGCCATTTCTACATTCCGTTTATCTACTTGGGTAACAACTTTTGCTGCAAGACTCATAAAGGCGATGCCTTCTGGCGATGCTGGGTTGAGTACGGCAGGAGCACCTTGGTCGCCTGTTTCGCAGACTGACTGAATCAGTGGAATTTGTGCCAGCAGCGGCACGTTCAGTTCCTCTGCCAGGTTCTTGCATCCGTCTTTGCCAAAGATGTAGTATTTGTTTTCGGGCAGTTCGGCGGGAGTGAACCATGCCATGTTCTCCACCAGTCCGAGGATGGGCACGTTCACCTTGTCGTTCATATACATGTTGATGCCTTTTCGTGCATCAGCCAAGGCAACTTGCTGAGGGGTGGATACGATGACTGCTCCAGTGATGCCCAGTGTCTGAATGAGCGTCAGGTGTATGTCGCTGGTGCCAGGAGGGGTGTCAAGAATGAAATAGTCGAGTTCGCCCCAAGCTGCTTCGGAGATGAGTTGCTTGAGCGCATTGCATGCCATGCCTCCGCGCCAAAGGGTTGCTTGCTCTGGGTCCACGAAGAAGCCTATGGAAAGTAGCTTGACCCCATATTTTTCAATAGGTATAATCAGGTCTCTTCCGTCTATCTGCTCTGCGTAAGGACGTGCATCTTCCACGCCAAACATCTTTGGCATGGATGGGCCGAAGATGTCGGTGTCGAGCAAGCCAACACGATAGCCGAGTTTGGCCAGTCCGATGGCGAGATTGGCAGTCACGGTTGATTTGCCTACTCCTCCTTTTCCTGAGCTGACGGCGATGATGTTCTTCACGCCAGGCAGCAGCTTGTCAGGTTCTGGTGGAAGAGCGGTCTTAGCTTTTGTGCCGATGGTGACTTCTACGTCGGGATGCACAAAGGTCTTGATGGCAGCTTCTGCTGCTTTCACGACAGACTTCTTGAAGGGGTCTGTTTCTTTCTCGAAAATCAGGGAGAAAGAAACTTTCATGCCGTCGATGCGGAGGTCATCTTCCAGCATCTCGTTTTCCATGATGTTTTTGCCATTGCCAGGGTAGCGTACAGTGGCGAGGGCATCGTGTATAAGTTTAGGATATATAGTCATTGAAGTAATGTATAATTAAGATGTGATAATTAGGGAACAAAGGGGTTATTTCCCTGTTTTTTTTGTTGATACAACTTGATGGTTATAAGAGCGATAACCATCTACAGGTATTTCGATGTCAGGCTCTTCAAGCGTTCCTTCATGGGGCAGTTGGAACTTGAGGTATTTAATGGGAATGTTACGTTCCAGCCACATACCTTCATAATAGGTGCGGATATCGGTGAGTGAAGTGTCGATGCCTGTCTCTGTATAAAGGTCAAAAGTGCATTGTAGCAGAGGCAAGCTGTTTCGTTCAATCATGTATTTGGTATAAGTGGCAAGGAAATTGGAGTCGGTCTTCACGTTGATGATACCTTTGTCCATAAGGAAGCGGCGATAACGTTCCATGAAATAGGTGGAAGTGAGGCGTTTGGTGGCTTTCTTCATCTGCGGGTCAGAGAATGTCAGCCACAGCTCTGCTACTTCGTTTTCAGCAAAAAGTCCATCTATGCATTCGATGTTGGTGCGCAGAAATGCCACGTTCTGCATGCCTTCCTCTTGGGCTATCTTTGCTCCATGCCACATTCGCGCTCCCTTAATGTCGATGCCGATGAAGTTCTTGTCGGGGAAGCGTCGAGCCAGCCCTATCGTGTATTCTCCTCGTCCGCATCCCAGTTCGAGAACGATGGGGTTGTTGTTCTTGAAGAAATGCTGATGCCAATTTCCTTTCAATGCAAATCCTTCTTTTTGCAGTTGCCAGAAGGGACATTCTACAACTAGAGGATTAGCTGCCATTTCGGCAAATTTTGCAAGTTTACCTTTTCCCATTTTTTATGTTAGTTCCAGTTCAAATTCTTCTTTCAGCTTGCGCAGAGCTTCGCTTTGTTCCAGCATCATGTTGAGTATTTCCCGACGAGTGTAGCTCACTCGCTTATCGGTCACTTCACGGAGACGTGTTGTCATGCGAACATTGTGGTTCTGAAGACGTTGCTGAAGGAATGCTTCAACACGTGGCTTGATTTTGTTGAGTTCGTTCATGACAGATGGATTGTCTGCAATGACAAGGAATGTTGTTCCATCCTCCAGCAGAGAAGGTTCCATATAGTCCATCTGGCGTGACATGGCAGTTTCCTCTCGTGGAAGCCCGATGGCAAATTCTCTCCAAGCAATGGTCAGGGCAACGGTATCAAATTCCTTGTCTTCAAGCGTCTGTACATTAATAGATTGTGTTGATTCTTTTGTTTCTTGCTGCTGACTGTTAGATGCTTGTTGCCCCGTATTCCGTATGGAAAAACGAAAGCCTCCTCCCATAGGTCTCCCTTGAGGAGCAGGAGGGCTGCTGGGCGTAGTGAGGGTGTTCTGCCTTGGTGGCAAAGCTGTAGTGTGGGCAGGTGTCGCTGATGGTGTGTGGGAACGCTCTGCTGACGCACTGCCAGAAAGGCTTCCTTCGTCATTTTTAGGAAGGTTTTTCAGCCTTTCGAATATGGGTTTAAGAATCTTCGTAGGGCAAAGCCCCGAAGAAATTCCGTCATCGGAGGAGAGTTGCGCCATCTCGATGAGGGTAAGTTCCACAAGCAATCTCTTGTTTTGGCTCTGCTTGTAGTTGAGGTCGCAGTTGTTGGCCAGTTTCATGGCCTTGAACAAGAACTGAGGCTTGCACTTTTGTGCCTGTTCCTTGTATTTAGTACGTACTTCTTCGCTGGCTTCGATGAGGCTTGCTGTTTGGGCATCCTGACTGACAAGCAGATTGCGGAAATGGCTTGAAAGTCCAGTGATGAAGTATTGGCCTTCAAATCCTTTTGAAAGAATCTCATTCAGTGTGAGCATGCATTCCGTGATCTTTTCTTCCAGGAAATAGTCTGTCAAACGGAAATAGTAATCGTAGTCAAGCACATTGAGATTCTCTATCGTCTGCTGATAGGTGATATTGCCGCCACAGAAAGATGACACCTGATCGAAGATAGACAAGGCATCTCGCATACCTCCGTCGGCTTTTTGTGCTATAATGTTCAGTGCTGCATTTTCTGCTGTAATCCCTTCTTTTTCAGCCACATTCTTCAAATGTGAAACAATATCATCGACACCCATGCGCTTGAAGTCATAGATTTGGCATCGGCTCATGATGGTCGGCAAAATCTTGTGCTTTTCTGTCGTTGCAAGGATGAAGATGGCATGGTGTGGAGGTTCCTCCAGCGTCTTCAGGAATGCATTGAATGCTGCCTGAGAAAGCATGTGAACCTCGTCGATGATAAACACCTTGTATTTGCCTATCTGGGGCGGAATCCTTACTTGCTCAATCAGTTGGCGGATGTCCTCCACCGAATTGTTTGAAGCAGCATCCAGCTCGTGGATGTTGTAAGATCGTTGTTCATTGAATGCTTTGCACGACTCGCATTCACCGCAAGCTTCTCCATTGGCCTGTGGGGTAAGACAGTTGATGGTCTTTGCAAAGATGCGAGCACACGTCGTTTTACCTACGCCTCGCGGACCGCAGAACAGGTAGGCATGTGCCAGTCTTCCGCTCTGGATAGCATTCTTCAGTGTTGTGGTCAGCGAACCCTGTCCCACCACTGTGTCGAATGTCATAGGGCGGTACTTGCGTGCCGAAACGATATAGTTTTCCATGTTGTTGTGGTTTATTTGTGCAAAGATAGTGCAAATCGAAGACAGAACAAAATAAATATTTTTATTTTTTATGTTGAGATGCCGCCTATCTTATCCAAAGATAGTGATTTTTTTGTACCTTTGTCAACAAAATCCAAAAAACTATGATTGAAGAGTATCAAATTAGAGTTCTGCCAGAGCAGGCAGCAAGTGAACAGAGCATCAAGCAATTCTTACAGGAGGAGAAGGGATTTGGTATAGATGAAATAACTGCTGTGAGGGTGCTGAAGCGTAGCGTCGATGCACGGCAGCGTACAATCTATGTGAATCTGAAAGTGAGAGTGTATGTCAATGAGTTGCCAGATGATGATGAATTTACGAGAATAGATTATCCTCAAGTGGATGGACGTCCCCAGGCCATTGTAGTGGGTGCAGGTCCTGGTGGGTTGTTTGCAGCGTTGAGGCTGATAGAGCTGGGTGTTCGCCCTGTGGTGGTGGAGCGTGGAAAGAATGTGCATGACCGCAGGAAGGATATAGCTCAGATTTCTCGCACTCAGCAAGTTGACCCTGAATCGAATTATTCCTTTGGGGAGGGTGGAGCTGGTGCTTTCTCTGATGGAAAACTCTATACTCGCAGCAAGAAGCGTGGCAATGTGGAGAAGATACTGAATGTGTTCTGTCAGCATGGAGCTAGTACAAGCATTTTGGCAGATGCGCATCCTCATTTGGGAACAGACAAACTTCCAAACATCATCGAAGCTATGCGAAACACGATTATCAGATGTGGTGGCGAAGTTCATTTTGAAACGAAAATGGATGCCATACTGATGAATAATGATAAGGTTGAAGGCATTTGTTGTGGTGAAAAGATTTTCAAGGGTCCTGTGATTTTGGCTACAGGGCATAGCGCTCGCGATGTGTATCGCTACCTGAATGCCCAAGGTGTTGAAATAGAGGCGAAAGATATTGCTGTAGGTGTACGTCTGGAGCATCCTTCTGAACTGATAGACAAGATTCAGTATCATCGAAAAGAGGGTCGAGGAGAATTCCTTCCTGCAGCTGAGTATTCGTTTGTCACTCAGGTAGATGGTCGAGGAGTCTACTCTTTCTGTATGTGTCCAGGAGGTACGGTTGTTCCTGCTGCCAGCGGACCTAGTCAGCTGGTGGTGAATGGCATGAGCAGTTCACGTCGAAACAGTCCTTGGAGCAATTCTGGCATGGTGGTAGAATTGCATGTGGAAGACTTGAATGACCGTTCGCTGCTCGAACTTCCGCCTGTGCCTGACGGGGCGATGGGCAAAGGGCAACAGCTTGCAGGCAAGTGGCCGCTGGCGATGATGGAATTTCAGGAGCGTCTTGAATATACAGCATGGATGCAGGGCAATCGTCAGCAGACGGCGCCAGCACAGCGAATGGCTCATTTTGTCAATGGAAAGGGCAGTTTTGATTTGCCCAAGTCGTCCTACACTCCAGGGCTCATCAGCACACCTATGCATTTCTGGCTGCCCGACTTCGTGTCGAAACGTCTGCAGCAGGGATTTCGCAATTTCGGCAAGTCCTGTCATGGGTTTCTGACAAATGAGGCTGTGATGATTGGCGTGGAGACGCGAACTTCTGCTCCTGTGCGTATTCTTCGCGACAGAGAGACCTTGCAGCATGTGCGATTGAAAGGTCTTTTCCCTTGTGGCGAGGGCGCTGGATATGCAGGGGGGATTGTGAGTGCAGGTGTTGATGGCGAACGATGTGCTGAAATGGCGGCTCTGTATCTGGCAAGCACGGAATGTTAGCATGAATCTGAGAGACAAGCAAATTTTGCGCATAGCCCTGCCAAGCATCGTGTCGAACATTACGGTGCCGCTTTTGGGACTTGTCGATGTTGCCATCACGGGTCATCTAGGTTCTGCGGCTTATATAGGCGCAATTGCTGTGGGTGGCATGCTGTTCAATATCATCTATTGGATGTTTGCCTTTCTGCGCATGGGTACCAGCGGCATGACTTCGCAGGCTTTGGGTGCACGTAACTTGGCAGAGGTGGTGAACGTGCTTCTGCGAGCCATTTTTGTGTCGCTTGCTATTTCAGCCCTGATGCTATGCTTGCAGGTTCCTGTACGTGAACTGTCGCTTTCTTTCATTGCACCGTCAGCAGAGGTGGCGGCTTACACGCGTATATATTTCAATATATGTATATGGGGAGCACCGGCAGCATTGACACTTTTTGTGCTGACGGGGTGGTGCGTGGGCATGCAAAATTCCAAGATACCAATGGTGGTTTCGATTGTTCAGAATGTTGTGAATATCTTGGTGAGTTTGGTGCTGGTTTATGTGGGAGGAATGAAGATTGAAGGAGTAGCTCTGGGTACAGTTGTGGCACTTTATTCAGGACTTCTACTTGCACTTTTGATGATAGCTCGCAACTACTTGAGATTGAAGAAGTATCTTGAACTAAAAATGGTAATGGCAAAAGATGCGATTTCTCGTTTCTTTTTGCTGAATAAGGATATTTTTCTTCGTACTTGCTGCTTGATTCTTGTTCACTTTTTCTTTATTTCTGCTGGTGCTAAATTGGGCGATGCTGAGTTGGCCGTGAACACGATTCTCATGCAGCTCTTCACGTTGTACAGTTACTTTATGGATGGCTTTGCCTTTGCTGGAGAGGCGATGGTGGGCAAGGCCATTGGAGCACGGGCAAGAAACATTTATGATGATACGGTCAAGCGTCTTTTCCGTTGGGGGTGGATGCTTGCTGCATTGTTCTCTGCTCTTTATTTCTTGTTGGGCAAGGAGTATGTATCTCTGCTGACAGATGATGCTGACGTTATAGCGTCGTCGCTTCCTTATCAGCCGTGGACACTCCTGATTCCTATCTGTGGAGTGGCTGCTTTCATTTGGGATGGCATTTATATCGGAGCCACAGCAACTAAGGGAATGCTGGTGTCTATGGCATCAGGGACATTTGTCTTTTTCCTTCTCTACATGCTGCTTGTCCCAATGTGGGGCAATCATGGCTTGTGGGCTGCCTTTATTGCCTATCTGGCGTGGAGAGGTGTCAGTTTGACTTTAACAAGGAAAAAGGTTTGGCAATGAATAGGAAGGTGATTTCTTCCCTTTTGTGTATCGTGAAAATGCAGCGCCCCACATCGATGTGCCGATGTGGGGCGTTGCGATGAATAGGTGTCGGGTAGATCGAATTTACGTTACAAGGCATATCGTAATTACGTTGCAGGGCATATCGTAATAGCGATATAGGGTGCATCGATATAGAAGCTGCAGAACTGTTTCATAAAAGGAGGTGTGCAAATTTTGAACAGCGAGATTTTACTGAACTCGCGTTAATTTATGAAATAAAAAAGTCAATTTTCACATTTCTTATGGGATGTTATATATTTTTTTGTATCTTTGTAGCATAATACAATGAAAAATGGGTACCAATTTCAGAAAAATATCAGTTTTATTGCCGCTCCTATTGATGGTAGGAGGCATTTTGGCAGGTTCATGCAGCAGAATCAGGAAGGTGCGTCCAACACAAACTTACAGTGTGGCAGTCATTCACTCTTGGGACAGTATTGGTGAAGAGGCGGAATACTTTTCGACAGAAATGCAGAAAGCCTTTGAGGAGGAAGGTGTCAATGTTGAGTTGCATCACATCTATGCCAATATGGTGCATAGGACGGGCACTGTCTTCTCGAAATATGACTGGCCCCAGCACTTGGACTCTCTTCGTGCATGGAGTCCTGACATCATCTTGCTGAACGACGATCCTATTGTGGATTGGGTTCTCACACAGGAAAAGGTGGATTCAATCCTTATCAAGACCCCAATTGTATTTGCAGGCGTCAATATGTTGCTGCGCGATTCGCTTGAAAAGTATCCGCTGATGACAGGTTTTGAGGCGCGTATTGACTTGGTAAGAAATATCGAACTTCTGACGAAGATGGACAATAAGCAGGCCATGATGATAGAACTGGATGAGGGGCCTTATGACGACAGGCTTCGTGAGCAGCTTTATCAAGCTCTGGACGACTCTTTGCGTTTCTTGAATAACTCCAATTTCTACCTGAGAAACTTCGAAAATGAGTTTCTTAGGGGTGAATATGCTGGTAAAGCTGTTGTGAATTTCATTTCGTGTGCCAAGCCACAGATGAACAGAAGTCCAGACGAGCCGGAAGCTGCAGGAAAATCGCGAACGGAAAGAATCTATCAGAAGGCTGGGACAATGAGACATCTGCAAGTGAAGAACGATATTTATAGCAATAGCCTGATTAAATATTCTGGGAAACCGCAGTTCACTACGATTCGAGAACAATTTAATAATCCTGATAACGTATTGTTCCTGTGTGGATATTTTACAGGAACTGATATTCAGGTGAGAGATCAGGTTGAGTATGCCGTTCGTATCTTGCAAGGCGAAGTGCCAAAGATTCTCCCTGTCGCATTGCACGCTTGCGACTATTATATGGACTGGAATGCCATGCAGATGATGCACCCCAAAATGGCATACGGCAAATACAACAATGAATTTAAGATCGTGAACGCTCCTAGCTATCTGGTAGAACCTGTGCGTTTCTCCATTGGAGTAGTGTGTGTGTGCCTCCTGGTGCTGAGCATTGTATTCCTGGCCTTTTATCTTATGATGAACTGGAAAAAGAAAGGGCAGCAAGACTTGGTGGATGATTTGCTGTATGAAGAGAAAATGCATGAATTGGTATTCTCGAACAGTAAAGACACGCTGTGGATGCTGAATGAAGGTGTCTTCTCGTTCAGCCAGCAGTTTGCTGAATATTTTGGCTTGCCGCGAAACACCATGCCGTTGGAGGATGTGGAAAAGATGGTGCACGAAGAAAGCCGGGCTTCATTCAATTTCTTGAAAGACTATCGCAATCAGCGTGGGCGCAAGGCTGTGCGACTGTGTCTCTCGCCAGATGGCAAGCGCTGGTATTGGTCAAAGGCCATGTATATGGCAACAGATGAATCTGCAAAAACAGGAATTCTATATGGTCTTCTCATGAATATTGACCAGAAGAAAGAGATTGAAGAAAAACTGGAACAGGCGCAAATTTTGGCAAGCCAGGTGGCGCTGAAGGAGAATTTCCTTGCAAATATCAGTCACGACCTTCGCACGCCGCTGGGTGCTGTCACAGGTTTCTCAACGCTGCTGACTACACCAGGAATGGAGTTCGAGCCAGGCGAACGCGAACAGTATGGCGAGATTATTCATCAGAACACGGAAATGATTCTGAAAATGATAGATAGCGTGATGGAGAAAGCCCAGATAGAAACAGGAAGCCTTGAAATCCTCCAGAAACCAGTTTCTGTACAAAAGCTTGTCAATGAGTGTTACAACACCAATCGCATCATTGCACCTGCTCATTTGCAGTTTATCCTTGAAATGGCTGGTCCTGACACGATTGTGAATATTGACTTGACACGAACCAAGCAGGTGGTGAACAATTTCTTGAGCAACGCATTTAAGTTCACGACAGAAGGAAGCGTCACTTTAGGCTGGAAGTATATGGAGGACGACAATAACATGATAGAAATATATGTAAAAGATACTGGTATAGGAGTAGAACAGGAAAAGCAGGCTGCTTTGTTTGAGCGTTACACAAAGGTGAACGAAACCGACCGTGGTACGGGATTGGGATTGAACATCAGTAAGACCATCATCGAAAAGCAGAATGGCGTGATTGGTGTAGAAAGTGAGTTAGGAAAGGGAAGCAAGTTCTTCTTCCGCTTGTCACAAGCCGTTCAGTGTCTGATTTTGGCTGTCTCTATGGGTTTGGGTGCCATGCTTTCAACGTCATGTCTGCCTAATCGCCCAGTGATGGAAAAAAGTGCCAATGTACTGGTTTATCACGGATATAGTAAGGATTTGAGTTCATATACAGAGTTTAATGACATCATCCAAGAATCTTTCAGTAAGAATGGAGTCAATGCTAACTTGTTTCATGTATATTTGGAATTGGGACTCCCTAATCAAGATACTTATTTGAAACATAGGGAATTAGAAGATTCGCTGAAGAGTAAGGGATGGCTTCCTGATATAATATTGATAGAGGGCGACCGTACAGCGCGAGATTTCTTGTATTGGAAAGGAGAGGGAATGCTGGAGGAACTGGATTCTGTGCCAGTTGTGTTTGGCGGATTGCATCATCCAGAATGGGACTTGATTAGAACACACCCCAATATGGTAGTCATCAACGACCCAATAGATTATTGTACCAACATCAATTTGGCAGTCGAAATGACAGGCAAGAATAGTGTAGAGGTTGAGCTGGATTATTTTTATCAGGATTCTCTCATCAGACAGGAGCTTAGAAAAGCAATAGCTCGCCCGCCTTATGTGGATAATTCCGATTTCCATTTGCGAACCCACGGGAATGGTCAATTTGATCCGATGTATAAAGACAGTATCATTGTGATGCTTCTTTCTTCTGAATCTCCTGAGAAGAACGTGCACGAAGGGTGTGACAGGGAGCACGAAGGTTTTGAAAATCTGAACGAAATCTATACCAATGCATGGATGTTCCCTTCATTGACCGTGAAACGCGACATTTACAGCGCATCTATTGTTGATAAGACAGGACGGCCTCAGTTTACGGCTGTAAAGGCAGGTTTTGCGCTAGGAGATGGACGATTCTTATGTGGATATTTTGCTGACTACAAGACGGTTGGACAAGATATGGTGGATGTGGCAATCAAAGTGCTGAAAGGGGCTGATCCTACATCGTTTGTCGGCATAAAGCATGAGAAGAAATACTACATGGATTACAAGGCCATGCAGATGCTGGGAATGGAGTATGATGACTATAAAGAAAGATTTACTATCGTAGGTGCGCCGCCTGAAAAGACGAAGCCGATTTTCACCTACATTACTTGGGGTGTGATTGTGCTTGTCTTCTTGCTGGCAATCTTCTCCATCATCCTTGTCGTGCAGTCTTGGCGCGAGCGTACTTCAAACAATCTGCTAGAAAATGTTAAGCGGCGTGCTGAGTCGCGCAACATGGCGTTGAATGGAGCTGATAGCTATACTGTTCGTTCTGAAGCAAGGATTAAGGAAATCATCTCTCATATCCATCCTAACTATGCCAGCGAAATTCCGCTGATGATGCAGGCAATTGAGATTATCGGAACACATAAGTATGAGATTTATGCCGATGTGGATGGCGAGAACGATTTCAGATGGTGGCAGCTGCGATTCATCGTGATGATTGACAAGAAGACCAGCTGCAGGCGTGTGGATGGTATCCTCATCAATATTGATAAGACTAAAAAGTATGAGGAAGACTTACGACAGGCAATGGAACTGGCAGAAGAGGCACGTCAGAAGGAGGACTTCTTGACAACCATAAGCCATGAGATTCGAACACCTCTGAATGCTGTGGTTGGCTTTAGCGATGTGATGGTCAATATGCCAGTCGATTCGTTCACGCCAGAAGAATTGGCAGAATATACCAAGATAATCAAGACGAACAATGCGAATCTCACAGCCATGATAGAAGACATCTTGATGTTCTCTCGTATTGAGAGTGGACGAATCAAGTATGTGAAAGAAGAGTTTGATGCAACAGACTTGGTGCGCGAGGTGGCAGCAGAGTGGGAAGACATTGTGCCCGATGGCGTGACCTTGCAGACGCTTGCTGTTTATGATGGCATCACAATTAATAATGACCGTATGCGCGTTAAGTATATTATAAGCCAATTGCTGGGTAACGCGATGAAGTTCACAAAGAAAGGAACTATTGTTGTGGGTGTCACCTATCAGCTGAATTCTGACGTTGCAGAATTCTTCGTTTTGGATACAGGTTGCGGTATTCCAAAGGAGAAGCAGGATTTGGCATTTGGTCTCTTCTGGAAAGACAATGGTTTCATTCCTGGCTTAGGTCTGGGTCTCCATGTGGTCAAGAAGATGGCTGAAGGTATGGATTTGAGAATTAAGCTGGAAAGTAAAGTTGGTTTTGGCTCAAGATTCTCAGTCTTTGCTGATGGATTCCTGAAAAAGACTGAAGAACAGTAAATTTGATGCTGGTTCTTGTAACAGTCATATTATATTTCTTAGCATTGCTCTTTCTCTCGCGTCTGGCGGCAAGGGGAGGGGGGAATGATGCTTTTTTTGTGGGCAACAGGCAATCCCCATGGATGCTGGTGGCATTTGGAATGGTGGGCGCAAGCATATCTGGCCTCACCTTCATAGGAGTGCCAGGCTGGGTGATGAGCACAGGCATGACTTATCTGCAAATGTGTATGGGATTCGTAGTGGGATATCTCATTGTAGCTTTTGTCCTGTTGCCGCTTTACTATCGGCACAAGTTGACTTCTATCTATGCTTATCTGAATAGCCGCTTTGGAAACGTCAGCTATAAGACTGGCGCCTCCTTCTTTATCTTCAGTAAGTTGTTGGGAGCAGCAGCCAAGTTCTATATCGTGTGCAGAATCTTGCAGGCGTGTTTTGCCGACACATTTTCTGTTCCTTATGTCGTTGTTGTTCTGTTGGCGTCGCTTCTGATATGGCTATATACACATCGAGGAGGAATCCGCACATTGGTATGGACAGATTTCTTTCAGACTTTATGCTTGCTTGTTGCTTTGATTCTGATATTGATGAAGGTGGTTGAGATGCTTGATATGAATTTTTCTGAAGCGATGATAGCTGTATGGAACAGCCCCCATTCACGTATTTTTGAATTTAGCGATATTGTTTCCAAGCAGAACTTCTGGAAGCAGTTTCTTTCTGGTGTGTTCGTTGTTATTGTCATGACGGGATTGGATCAGGATATGATGCAGAAGAACCTTACTTGCAAGGATTTGCGTTCTGCACAGAAAGATATGTGCTCATACGGCATACTTTTCCTGCCCATCAATTTTCTTTTCCTTTCATTGGGAATCTTGCTGATGTTCCTATATCAGAATTTAGGTATGCCTCTGCCTGCAGATGGCGACTCTCTGTTGTCTGGCATCGTATTGGGTGGGGCAATGGGAACTGCTTGTATCGTTTTGTTTACGATTGGCGTTATAGCCAGTGCCTTTTCATCGGCAGATTCAGCTATGACTGCTCTGACCACCAGTTTCTGTATAGACATTCTTGGAAAGGAACACAGCGAACAAACTCGAAAGCGAGTACATCTCTTCATGTTTGTAGCATTCATCCTCATTACGCTGGCATTCAATTCGATGGATTCTGGTAGCGTGATGGATTTGATATACACGCTGGTGTCCTACACCTATGGGCCGCTGTTAGGGCTTTTTGCCTTTGGAATGTTGACGAAACGAAAGCCGAAAGAATCTTATGTCCCATACATCGCTATCGCCTCGCCTGTCATCTGCTATGTAATAGATGGTGTGGTTGGTCAGCTCTGTGGTTATAAGTTTGGTTATGAAATATTGCTGTTCAATGGATTACTGACTTTTGTCGGTTTAATGAGTGTGTCAAGAAGATGAGATTTATAGATTTGTTTGCTGGTCTTGGAGGATTCCATCTTGCCCTTTCACGTCTTGGGCATGAGTGCGTCTTTGCCTCTGAAATTAAGCCTAAGTTGCAGAAACTGTATAAGATAAATTTTCCA
>JAEIGA010008438.1_pt1 | contig 15613 bp, 17 predicted proteins | sample 9270691 | NCBI WGS metagenome assembly JAEIGA01 (sample SAMN17057246, study PRJNA624740) | gut metagenome | biome: biome; isolation source: fecal sample | host: Bos grunniens | place: China: Xizang | collected 2019
GAATATCAAGCTTATGATGCTCAAGCTGCTCATTATGCTCTTGAAAAAACCAAGAGAGAATTAAAGCAGGCGGCGGAAGGTCTCTATCACAACCTTAATACCCTTCAATCCCGTAGCGGCAATCAGTTACCTTTTACTTCTATCAACTTTGGTACTTGTACGCTCCCTGAAGGCCGCCTTGTAATTGAAGCAATTCTTAACGCATCTATTAAAGGTGTAGGTAAACTTCATCGTACAGCAGTGTTCCCTTGCTCTATTTTCCAAATGAAGACAGGCGTTAACCGCAAACCTGGAGATCCTAACTATGACCTCTTCCAATTAGCATTAAAGTCAACAGCAGAAAGACTTTATCCAAATTACGCTAACTGCGACTGGTCTGGTAATGAAGGATATGATCCTAATGATCCTCGTACCTACTTCTCAACGATGGGATGCAGAACCGCAAATGGTTGGGACATCAACGGTTTTGGTCAACTTAAGGACGGCCGCGGTAATATCTGTCCTGTAACTATTATTCTTCCTACTATCGCTATGGAAGCTGTAAATACTTATGACCCTATGGAAGCTGATAATGTAGTAACTTATTTCCTTTCCCTTTTAGAAGAAGCAATTCGCGACGCAAAAGATATGCTTATCGAACGCTTTAATTGGATTTGTTCTCAAAAGCCTGAGTCAGCCAAGTTTATGTATGAAAATGGTTTAATGGCTGGATATGTTCCTGAAGAAGGAATTCGTTCTGCACTCAAACATGGTACTCTTGCCGTAGGTAACTTAGGCCTTGCAGAATGCTTACAGATCCTCATTGGAAAAGACCATACAACAGAAGAAGGTATGAAAGTCGCAAAACATATCTATCGTATCTTTAAACAAAAGTGTGCTGAATATAAAGATAAATATAAATTAAACTTTGGTGTATATAACACTCCCGCTGAAAACCTTTGCTACACAGCAATGAAACGCTTTAAAGAACGCTATGGTGAAATTGAAAATATATCCGACAAAGACTATTTCACTAACTCAATGCATGTTCCTGTGTGGAGGAATATGTCACCATTCGATAAAATTGATATTGAATGTCAACTCACTGGCTATTCAAGTGCTGGATGTATTACCTATGTAGAACTTGATGCTAGTGTAAGAGATAATTTATTAGCAGTAGAAACTTTGGTAAACTATGCTATGGATCATGATATCCCTTACTTCGCAATTAATGTTCCTAATGATACCTGCTTACATTGTGGATTCACTGACCAAATTGAGGCTGACGAATGTCCTAAATGCGGCGGCCGCAATATTCAAAGACTCCGCAGAGTTACAGGATATCTAACAGGCGACTATAAGACGGCGTTTAATAAGGGTAAGCAACAAGAAGTTGAAATGCGAGTCAAACATAATATAGGCAGTTATGTTAACAAAGAAGGCGAATGCATTCCCAAAATTATCCCTTTTATTGAAAATTACAAAAAAATATGATATAATTATTATATATGAAAAGTAAGGAGATAAATAAATGGCAGATGTAGATATGGGCTTAAATGTCTATGAATTTAATAAAAATATTATGAAACAATTCCCGGTAATTGAAGATTTACAGGGTGTGTATAATGAAATCGAGCACTATTGGGAAAACGCTCCATTTAGCGAATACTTAATGTTGCTTTGCAGAGAAAAAAACGATTATACTCTTTTTCACTTTAGCACTGGAGATCCTTCTCCTTTTATGGATGATATTATCGAATGCTTTACTAACCGTGGATTGGGTATTGTAAATACTGAAATCATTGATGGCGGAGTAGCTATGGAAATCTGGGTAAAGGAACCAGGCCAAATGGATACGGCTAATTTGTATTATCTTTTCCCTGCAGATCAAATGGTAATTACATATTGAGGTGAAGGTATGGAAGAAATGATTATCGTTCGTTTAGATCCCGTAGTTTTAGAGCAAGAAGTATACATTATGTCGAACAATGTGGAAAATATTCCACTTGTTCGTAAATGTACTTTAGAAGAACTTCCTTCTATGATTGCTATGTCTGCTGCTAAATATAATATTAACCATATTAAATTAGCAGGTTCAAAAGTTTATACAACTGAAATTCGCAACAGAGTAACTGAAAAAATCAATACTTGCTTTGGTGCAAATAATAATTTTTTAATTGAATTGATGTAAATAAAAGGAGAAAAAGGATTATGAAATATTTGATTGAAACTACTGAAGTATATCGTGTAGATAATGAAGACGAAATTAAAAATGTTGTAGAAGAAGCAAAAAGAACAAGTACTGTTGTTAAACACAACTATACTTATAAATGTAAAAAACAAAAGGGTGAAATTGTAGACGAATGGTATAAAGTTTCCATTACTAAAAAGTGGGACGATGAAAAAGAACCTTGTGGTTCTACAAAAGTAAGCTATGGTGTTGTAAATGGCTGGGAGGATACGGATGAGAATTAAGAAGTTACATCCAGAAGCGATTTTGCCTACTCAAGGAACTGCGGCGGCCGCAGGTTATGACCTCTATGCACTCTATCCATGTGACCTCGAGCCAGGTAGCACCTATCTTATTCATACTGGAATTGCAATTGATCTTCCCCCTGGTTTCTGGCCTGGCATATATGCTCGTTCTGGTCTTGCTACTAAAAAGGGGTTAAGACCTGCTAACTGTGTAGGAGTTGTAGACACTGATTACCGTGGAGAGATTATAGTTGTTCTTCATAATGATAGTTCTAGTCTTCAGCATATTGATGCTGGCGACCGCATTGCTCAGTTAGTATTTCATCAACAATGTACCATTGCTCCAGATGAAGATGGAAACATTTGGCAAGTTGTAGAAGATTTATCTGAAACCGATCGCGGTACAGGCGGCTTTGGTTCTACTGGCACAAAATAATAAAATAAAGCCCAACTATTTAGTTTGGGCTTTTTTGATTTGACGAATTAGATTTTTTTTCATATACTTATAGAAAATAGATTAAGGAGAAAAGTCTATGACAATTTTAAGTATTGACGCATCCACAAAGTCATCAGGTTGGGCTATTTACGAAGGAACTCAACTTAAAGATTATGGTTGCATCACAAGCTCTTCTACTGACCTGTTCAAAAGAATACACAAAATGGTAGATGAAATCGACAACTTAATCTCAACCAATAGCGTATCTAAGCTTATTTTGGAAGAAGTGCGTCCTGATGAAACGGGTGCCCGCAGTAATTTAGCAACACATAAAGCTCTTATGTTTTTACAGGGCGCGATTGCCATGATGATACATGATAAATATCCAAAAGTAACAATAGACTATCTATACCCAAGCGAATGGCGGAAATGCTGTAAGATTAAAACAGGGCGCGGGGTTGTGCGAGAAACTGTAAAACAACGCGACATTAGATTTGTTCAAGAAACTTTTGGTCTTAATGTTAACGATGATATAGCAGATGCTATTGGTTTAGGCTATGCTCATTTACATCCAGGTGGAGAAGAAGAGGAAATGATTTCTTGGGGAGAATAATTCAAATGAAAAAAGTTAAAAAATTTTTATCTTGCACAGTCTTCTGGTTAATACAATGTACTTGGGGTATTATAATGACTTTAATTGGCGCGATTGCCGCGCTAGGCCTTATTCTTACAGGACATAAACCTAAGACTATGGGGCCTACTGTTTATTTTGAAGTGGGTGAAAATTGGGGAGGAGCTTCACTTGGAGCATTTTTCTTATGTAGTAAGAACTCTGATCCTGAAACCAAATATCATGAATGCGGCCATGGTATACAGAATATGATTTGGGGACCTTTAATGCCCTTTATCGTTTGCGTTCCCTCTGCTGCTAGATATTGGTTATTCTGTTTAGATAATCCAGTAAAGCGTGCACTATTTGTAGCAGGTATTATGGTTGCCGCAATTTTACTGACAACCTCAGGTGCGTGCATTTTTGCAATGATTGGTGGATTTAAGGCAATTGTAATTGCTTTTGAAGTAATAAGATTGTATTTTTTATCACTTGTAATATGGTTAAATGCTTTCCAATTGCCACAATTCTATAATGATAATTATCCTGATTATGATAAGATATGGTTTGAAGGCCAAGCAACTCGCTGGGGAACTGAAATTTATGGAAAAAAGGAAGACTAATGTCTTCCTTTTCTTCTTAGGTAATCGAAAATGATGTTCGTAATATCAACAATCTCCTCTCCAAAAGTAGCCATTAATTCAGCAAGTAATTCTTCTTGCATCAAAGTTAAGGAAACATTATAGGAGAACATTGCGGCGTGCGTAATCTCATGACATAAAACCCTTTTTAATTGGTCGCCGTAGAGAGTGTCACTTAAATAAATGGTTTTTGAATAGTCATCACACGCCCCAATGGCAAAGTCTCCATTAGGTTTCAATAAAGATACATGATTTGGCGATACAAAAAGAATTCGCCAATACTCGCCATTAATAACAAACATTATTTAATTTTAGAAGCTAATAAGCTAATCTTTTGTTGTAATAATTGTTTTTCTTCTGGAGAAGCATCCTTAATCATATCGGTTAAATCGTTAGTTAGCTCTTGAGCGTACTGTTCAAGTTCTTTCATTTGGGATTGCTTATCATTTTGATTTTTCCCGTCCATATATCTGCGGCGAGCCATTGGGCTACGACCTTCATATTCAGGACGCATCATAGGAGGCATTCCATATTCAGGGGAATGATACATATAGGAACTAGAACCTCCATTAGCATACATCATAGGAGTGTAATTGCGACTTTCGCCTCTTGATTGTTGGTTGCCATCGTTTGCATACATCATAGGAGTGTAATTGCGGCTGCCTCCTTGGCCCCCGCCACCTCCTCCTTGTCCACCTTGTCCGCCACTAGCATAAAGCATAGGGGTGTAGTTACGACTACCGCCGCCACCTTGTCCACCGCCTTGTCCACCACTAGCATACATAGGGGAACGGTCAATATACATAGGATATTCGGGCAAATATGCATCACCATAATAGTGAGCTGCTGGATAGTGATTTCCTGTTTCCATTTGACTCTTTTCATCCATGGCTTCTGTTATTGTGCAATAATAGATAGCTTCAGACAAGTCTTTAATCATATCAACAGCCTCTCCCAATTCTTGTGCATTTGTGTATTCAAGATTGCTACTAATTTGCTTTTCTACGCAATCAACGAGTCTTTCTTTCATCATTTTTAAATGTTCCATACTCTTGCTCCTCCTTTAAGCTACTCTTTCTACGATGAGATTAGCGTTCTGTACATTGATTGCCTGAGCAGAGGTATTTCTAACTCCGACAGTTACACAGCATCCACGCGGTACTGCGATGTATACTGCACTAAATACATTACTAAACTCTTCTACTGCGGCAGGCGTTTCAATCATAAGGGTAGAGCCAAGAGGCTCCCCATCAATAGTCAACGCAAGTGAAATTTCTTCTACAGTACCGCCAGTAGGAATAGCGATATTACCACCAAAGGTAACCTTATACTGTGCGCGGCATTGATTTGTCAAGCCGCGCAAAGTTACAAGACCACTTCCACCTCTATGGACGATACTTGGATTACCGCTAATTACGGTATCCGTGAACAATACATTTTGATTTTCTGCTACTTCCTGTAGCGCAACTGCTGTAATTTCCATATTAGGCACCTCCTAAATTAGAAACCGTAGTTGTAATTGCCGCATCCGCCGCAAGAGTTGTAAGTAGCAACTTGATAGCAGCAATTAGGATTAGGTACTACATATGCAGGAACAGGGCAAGGATCTCTTAAAGCTCCAACAAGATAAGCATTTTGTGCTTGTTGTGAAGCTGCAAACTTAAGACTTTGATTTTCTGCAGTGAGGGCAGCAATTTTGTCTTGAGTTAAGAAGTCGAGGATCGCACGCACACCAGCGTTGTTACTGTCAATAATATCTCTGGTTGTGTCTGCGATTACTTGACGAGTTTGATTTTCCTGAGTTGCTAATGCATAGCCTACATCGCAGAATCCTTTAGCAAGATCTGCTCTGATGTCGCAGCAGCATGCAGCTAACTGAGTACTTACATCATGAATACCATTGTTGAGACCAAAGGTGTTTTGCATATCAGCAATAGTAGCATTAGTGATTGCCTGATTTACGCCAGCAAATCCCTGACATAAAGTGCTTTGAACGCCTGAGAAGCCATTAAGCATACCAGTGTTCATAGCATAGAAGCCATCACAAAGACCTTGCTGAATTCCACGAAGGCTGTTTTCAATTCCGTTGATGTCAAAACCGTAAGCAATTTCTTCTCTTACTGTGGTGCCACCACCCATTGAACTTCCGCCACCATTGCCGTAGCCACCCCAACCTCTTCCGCCAATACCAAACATTAAGAAGAGAAGGATGATCCACCATCCATTTCCGTCACCGAAACCGTCACCTGAACCGTTTCTACTACCACCGGTTGCCGCAGCTATATCGGCTAAGCTGTAACCTGAATTAAACATAGTTAATTCCTCCTTATAAAAAATTATTTATTATTGAAATTTAGTTCCTCTAAAGAGATTAGATTTAAAGTTACTAAATTCCTTATCAAAATCAATACCGCGCTCTGCACATAAATTACGAGCTACTCGTTCAATGTCAGCAGTGCGATTATTTTTTGCTAAATCTAAGAGATTTGCAGCTATTGGATTATTTGCCGCCACCCCTTCTTCTAATATATTCATTAAAATTTGCTGTGGATTTTGTCCACTTCTAACCATCATAATAATATCCATAGGATTCATTCCACCTTGAGTTCCATATGCCATATTTATTCCTCCTTAAAAATTTAATACGGGCTTTTGCGCGGGCGCTTGTTGAACATTTTGAGCAGTCCCACTTAATTTTGCAACAATAGCATCTAAAGTTTGTTTTAATTCTACTATTTCATCTTTTGTTGCATATTCTGGTGCGATATTGGCAATAGCTTCATCTAAAGAATAAGTTTGTAGCGCGGCAGTGCCATCCGCATTAATACGCTTGGTATAAATTTTCTTATTGCCTAAATCTGGAAAAATAGAGATAGATCCATCTAAATCAATCTGTGCTACGCGAGCTTCTTCAAATGAGCTTACTGGACGTCCTTTTAAACCTGCGGGAGCCGCAGCTGATGGCATCATGTAAGTAGGCACCTCAGGGCGCGCATAAGCAGCTGCTGCCGCAGGATATGTGCCATAGGGAAAATAGTTCCCAGGCATTTGTGTTTGTTGTTGATACATATTTCTGTTATCCATTTTTTTGGTCTCCTTTTTATTTTTTTCTTTGACATTTTTATATGAAATTTTAATAAAAACTTGTTTCAATGCCTGTCCAAATTTTTATTAAAATTTAAAAATTTAGTAGGAGAAGTTAAAAGATAAAAAAAGAACGATAACTAAATCGTCCTTTATAATAATCAATAAAATTAAATTAATACCAATTCAATTAAAAAAAGACTTTCCGCAGAAAGTCTTTTATTTTTTATATTAAATTGTCTTTTCTAAACATCTTGTTGCTGAAATATTGCTTGTTCCATTTGGAGTAAGCGGAAGTGAAATAGATTTAATTAAATAATCTCCATGAATGCCCGTACTATTATCATGCACAGTAATTCTAGTATTAGGTTCTAAATGATAAATAGGAATAATAGATAGGCTAATACTTTCATTATATTGAGTATATGTATATAATAATTCTTTTATCTTATCAATAGCAGGATTTTGTCCTCCGCCAATAGACAGTCCTTTATACACTTCAGAGCTAACCTGAATGGTTTCATATCCCAATTCCTTTGCAATTCTTTGCATTTCTTCAGCAGTCCCTTGAGATGTTTCTATATAAATATAATTAGGAATTTCTTCCGCTACTAAGCAATTAATACTCTTTTCATTGATTACTTTAGTTCGTCTTCCAATATTATGAATATTAAATTGAGAGACACTCTCCGCTCCTCCTTGCGATCCTTCCAAGAAATCTAACCAGTAATCACTTCCTTCTAAATCAAAAGTATCTTTATATTTACCTGCATACACAGGAATATTGATCATTGTTCCATCTAATGTTTTTACTACATCGACTGGATTTTCATAATTGTCAATAGGATCCCAGATTTTTGGCCACTCCGCACTTAATTCTGCATAATAAGGATTACCTCCAGTAATCTGATTTTCTCCCCAAAGACCTTGATAATATAATTCTGTTCTCCAGTCATCTGTCGTTAAATAACAAATTGTATATTTGCTACTACTAACAAGACCACCTTTTGTTTTATCATATTTATAAACAATAGGATTGTTGCTGGCATCCGAACCAATAAAAAACAAGTCTTTATTTTCTATTGTAGTTGATCCGTTATATATTGTATAATTATTCTTTAAAGGTGTAATAGATGATATTCCTCTTATATCTGTTGAAACTAATGCCAATCTTCTTTTATTACTATCTACGATTGGCTTATTATCAAAAGCTAAATGATAGTGGATAGGTAGATCAGCTCCAGATATCCCTTTCCTGCTACCCCAAATAACATAATCATTTTTAATATTTGAATATTGAGGAGCTTTAGAAATGGATGAAATTAAGTGACTATTTCTTTCATCAAAAGTATATATAGATTTTGAAGGAATAGAAATAGGAAGATAATCTTGTTCTGTTAAATCCATAATATCCTTAACGATGGAATTATTTAAATAATTACGAATTCTTCTAAAAATAAATCTTCCATATATGTCAAAGAACCACTCCTAATTGCCTAAAGTATTTTTTATTTTATCTAATATAGATGCAACAGTTTCCCCCGCATTACATTCAAGAGTTCCTGGATAAACAAAAGGAGCAGAAACATATCCAATATTTTGTCCCTTTTTGTATTCACTCTCCCCTGCTCGTTCTCCTTCTTCTCTTCGAATTATTGTCAGCACTTTATTATTCTCTTTATAGAGGTAGACTGGAGCTCCTTGATTCCATTTCATAACTTTAACAATGTAATCATCTATGTCACTAATAATAACATTCTCTGGTAGTTGTCCTCCAAAGTCAACAACTAAATGTTTTATAATATCCTTAATCAAAAGCTTTTCAACAACTCTTCGGCCTTCATCATCAATATATTCTAACTCTGAAAACACTGTTGCTGCGGGAATCACTCCCCCCATGTCACCATTAAGCAAGGCACATTTATCATTAAGAGTTAATGAAATATTTATTCCACTATTATTTTTTGAAATATTAGCATTTTTAATAACATAAGTTCCAAGTGGAAACCAAATTATATCATAACTTCCATATTCAGTATAATTATAAGCTAAAGTATTTATAAAACCAGTTTCAATTTTTACTTTTTTATTCATACTAATTAAATTTTCTACTTCTGTAATATCATAATATTGTTTAGTATCAGAATATCCTACAACATTAATACCGTCTGGATCCACTAGTACAGTACAGGATGCAGTACGTCTCATATTAGATGTACCACTTAAGTTGCATGAACCTCCTGTACTTTTCCCTTCAATACTAGCAATAGCTCGTTCAGTTTGAAAATTCAATAAAGTAATACGAATGAATTGAGTTTTAAACTTTTCGTTATCGAAATCTCGTAAAAACTCTGGATTATTTAGATAAGGGTAATATGACATAATTAGCTACCCCCTTCTTCTTGACTTATTTTATGAACTACTTTTTCATAGCCGCCCAAATTTAATCTATACTTTTTTAAGTTCTCTGCAGTATAATCACAAATTTCAGTAACAGTAGCAGAAAAATCATAAATATGTCTTCCTAAAGTTTTATTAGGAGTAAATGAAATATTAGATAAGTAGACAATCATATTACCTTCTTCAAAAGATCTAAAAAGCTTTGGTTTTCCATTGGTTAACAAATCCATGGATAAGTGACGAATGTCTCTTTCTATTATGTTACGCGTAGTTTCATCTATTAGATTACTACCTAAATTTGAGCCTCTTTTTAAACGATCGATATTTTTTAGATACAAAGATCCTGTATTAGAATCACAATACCATATATTAGGAATAGTGCCTTGACTGTCCTCAATAGAAAATTCTTCAGTGTAATATTCACAATCAATAGTTCCAGACAAGTTAAACTGTCTATATTTAGTATCTCCATTTTTTCTTACAATAGGATAGCGACCGCCCAAAGTATTAGTAATAGACTCTTGTGTTGCCCATTTAAATCCAGAGATATTAGGATTAAATCTAACTGCAAGCATTCCTTCTTCGTCAGATAAAAAAATGTCATCAAAAGCTACTTGAGCGTCTGCAGTTACTTTTGTACATTCAGACATATCCGATGTTACTAATCTATATTTATAATTTGTATTACTTTCTATTGTATAATCTTTCCATTCCGTCGGAATAAAATCGTCTACAGTCTCCCAGTAGCCTGAAATATTTTCTGATTCTCTTTGAACTTTTAAAAAATTAGATGAGTCACATATTAATTTAATATAACCATTGTTTGACATTGAAACTGTATTTAACTCTGGGCCCCTCTCCTGTGTCTGTGGCGTATTATAGGTAATTGTAAAATTCTGCCCGCTAGGAGAAGAATATCCATGAATTGTAGTATAATAAAAAGTTCCACTATAAGAAGATCCTTCTTTAATAACACTGTTATCAATAGGAATACTAAAATATTTACCATTACCCTGAACAGGCCCAAACTTGTGATCATTAATAACACAATAATAACTATCAAAAGTTTCTATATTATCCGCGATAGAGCCTGTTAATTTAGAAAAATCATAAGTATTGCTATCATTGCCATCAATAGTAACATTTGGTTGCGCAATGGGACGAATTAAAGTAACTTGAGAAGGTTCGGAAATATTATCTTTATTATCAGATAAATAACTAGAATTAATTATTAAATTGTCTGGCAAATCAGCTTGCGAAAAATATAATTGAACCTGATAAAATTGATTTGTTGTAAAAGTTTTAAATGCGTCATCAAGCTGAACTTCAATATAATATTCTCCATTGTTAGTCTTATTATTTTTATCAAAAGAAATTGATCTTAGTAGCTCCGTAGCTGTTATAGATGCTGACTGAACAAACATAAGGTTAGAACCCCATGAAGATGCTTGATTTGGATCTATGATTGAATATAAAATATATCTTATATCGTTAGGAACATTATATGACGACAAATTAAAATAAATTTTTACAGTTCCTTCTTCTCCTTCGTAAATAAAGGCGGGTTGCACTGATCTAACTTGAGGTGCAAATAAAGTTGTACTTGCCATAATTTTTCTCCTTTTCTCTCTTTATTCCTTATTTTTGTATTCTTTCGTCTTTATGTCGACTTTGTTCTGGATCCATAGATAAGGTGTGTAACTGGTCCATGAGATTGCCAATATAACTATTGCCGCCCTCTTTTTTATAATCTGAATAGCGGCGGTCAATAGTTTCTGCGCTAAATGCATCAATCCAGCCCTGATGAACATAAAATTTATGATATTGCTCCACTATCCATGACTTGATATCATGCATATCAGAAATAGTTAAATCTGTTAATCTTTCTTCCGCGGCGGCTAATCTCTTCTCAAAATCATCTAAACGGGTATCTATCTGGTCAAATCGATCATGCAATTTTTGGAATTCTTCTTGAATATTAATCTCTTGTTGTCTTTCCTCAACTTGTTGGTCTACTTGTTTATCTTTTATACCTTTTAAAAACTGTACACCTTTTATAAACTCTATAGTGCAGAAAAATAAAGCAACAATAATTAAAATTGTCATTGGTAAATTTTGTAATAAAACATCCCACATAGGTGTCTATCTCCTTTCTAAAATATTTTTTGGTGTTATGACACCTCTACTATAATATATAAAAAAGATCTAAATAAGGTTAATAAAAATAGACCAAAAAGAAAAGAGAGTTGAAATCAACTCTCTTTATTGTTGTTTTCAAGTTCTATTACTCGTTTTTTAAGTTTTTGAATTTGATCTACACAAAGAGCAATAAATTCAGAATATCGCAAACCGCAAGTAACTTCTCCATTATCATCTTCCCACTCGCAATAAGCTGCAAAATCTTTTGTGGTTAATCCAGCATCAATAGCTGCGTCCCTAACTTCTTGTGCAATAAAACCTGTATGAAGTCTATCACTAGTACCTTCGTTGTATTTAAATGTTACTGGCCTCAGTTGGTCAAATAGTAACGTATAATTTGATGATAATGCATCAATTGTATTCTTTTTGTTTCTATCTGAACCGTCTACTTTGCCACTCTGGGAATATAACAAAGTAAAGTCGCCATTTGCTGCGTATACGTAGTTCCAACGATTCCCTGATGAGCCGAGACTGTAATCATCAACGTTTGGGATAGTGTTCCCTATTACGCGTAGTTGAGGTATTAATTCTCCACCATCTTTTGGAATTTCTACTGTTGTAGGAGAAAGTGTGCAGCTATTAGTCCCCACAAAATAAGGATTTGTCTTATAAATATATGCACCCACTTGAATACGATATGGGGCAGTTACAAAACACTGAGTCTGATTTTGTTCAATTTGTCCTGAATATGTCCGCTTTATATAATTCCACTGGCCATTAAAGAAACTACTATATTGTAAAGTAACCTCTACAGGCACAGATGAATCTGAAACTGCCTGACTAATTGTTACACATACTTTTTTAAATCCAGCATATTCTATTTGAGTCTCCCAAAAATTATTATATCCATCTTGATATGAACTCTGATCCGCATCTATTGCTAATGAATATGTATTTGTCTCTCCTGTCATTTGAAGCCAAATAGCAGGCTTAACACCAGATCCAAAAACTTTGCTCGAGGGGTAGGTTATATATTGAGTGATTAGATTATCTGCACTAACAGTTTCACTATAAATTACACCATAGCCAATGCGTAATGCGTTGTTAGGACTTCTTGCTGAGTCTTCGTCAATAGTAAGAAAGCCAATTACAGCCTCAGGAGAATTAATCTTTCCTGATAAGTAGCAATCCTTTGCTATCAATCGTCCCTCGTTATTTACTAAAAAGTTACAGTTTGCTCCTTCTTTCCAAGGATGCTCTTTATTACAACCAGCCCAAAAAGCTGTATTATCCGCCTCTGACATTGCCGCCATACCCGTGGATAAATTTTGATTTTCCTGCCAATTATAAATGCCGCTTCCCATAAGTGTATCATCAGAATTATAAATGTCTCCTACTTCCCAACCTGCAATTTCTCCCTTTGTTGCAGTAATTTTACCCTCAGAATTAACTTTAAAATTCGTTGTATCAATAGCAAAATATCCATCTTCTAAATGACCTGTTCCTGAAGTCCACCCATCTCCTTTCGTTTGGGGATTCCAATTTAATTGTAAATGAGGAGAATTAATCATTAAATCCTGTCCTTCCATAAAAAGAGATCTGGAGTTCATTGAAATAATACCAGCATTAGTATCAACTACAAAGCTAGTTTCCACTTCAGAAGGAGATATATTATCTTTTGAAATAACAATACTTTTATCTAAAGTTAAACTATTTGCATGAATATGACCAGCAATTTCCGCATTTTCTGCATGTATTTTTCCATCATGGCTTACTTGAAAATATTTACTATCAATCATATTTTTATTTTTATCAGAAGATAATGAAAAGCCCTCTATTACCATATTGTCAACTAAAGGATACCAAAAACAATATCCAGACTGTAAGTCCTCTTCCGAAGGCGCTTGTTTTGAGTATAAATATATATCTATATTATTTGAAGGCTGAATATAATAAGGTAAATTCTTCCATTGAGATAAAGTAAGCCTCGAATATATTGTTTTAATTCCGTTACTATCTAAGTTAAAAGTATGCTCGTAAATTGGAGTTGAAGCCGCTAAATAAATCGTTTTTAAACTAGTGACATTATAGAATGCTCCTTCAGTTAAATTTATTTTTTCATTTTGATAAAACTCTTGTTCTCCAAATATATCTAAAAGGCTTCCATTACAATATAAATCAAATCGATAAGAACGCCAGTAAGTTAAGGAACTTCCATTTAATGCTTGTCGCATTTGTTGGGCATAAAACTCTGGCCACTCTTTGGCTTCTCCCTCAAAATACACTATTACAATGCTTCCGCTAACTGATAAGCTATTTTCTTTCAAAATGATTTGTTTAGGTAAAGTTATATACCATTTATACATATAATTAGTACAGTAGTCAAATGCTGACTTTCCAATAGAAAGAATTCCCGTTTGAGAAAAATCTAATTGAGTATCTCTTTCAAACCGCATCCCTGCAAATGCATAGTCTCCAATTTTTATAATAGAAGAGTTTTGAAGAATATCGGTCAAAGTAATCTGACTCTCTGTATCATATATATAAAATGGAGCTTTCTCGGGTAAAGCTATTCCTAACCCCCACCACAAATCCATCAAATTATGGTCGTGCTGAGTCCAAACAACTAAAGTAGAATCAGATTCTAAATATAGTGGACATCCATAAAGATCACTAAAATAATCGTATTTATTATCAGAATCAACAAGAAATAGTCTTCGGATCTCCTTTAAATTTGTTTCATTTTTTATAGATTCTTCTGTAAAAATAATTTTTAATTTAATTTCATCAGGCTCGCTGTCAGGCTCTGGCAGAATATACTCTCGTTTAAGATAAAAAGCTAAACTTCCATTTCTTTTTTTCTCATCATTTTTTTGAATATTTTCTATCAAATCCTGTGTCAAAAAAATCTCTGTTAATAAAAGCTCTTTAAACAATGGGTCTTGATTTTGCACCAAGGAATCTCTTACATATATCAATCCATCCCATGCTTCAGACAGACACAATCCTGTATTACTTGCAATTGTATCTAAATGATCTTGATGTTCAAGATCATAATAATCTTCGCATAACTCAAAATTCTGAGATCCTCCACACCAATCTGAAAGAGATCCCCAAAAAAAGATAGGAGATTTAATAAATTGATCTCCAAACGCATATGGCTCCCATTGTATGGAACACCCTATTGTTATAATAAAATCCTCAAGCCGATCCGTAGGAATTGTAAAAGCGTTCCTCCTAATCCTAATTCCAGGTAGGTTCTTTAATTCTGAACAATCAGGAGGATAATGATCTCTAATATATATAAATGTTACCTTCCGAGGGCATCTCTCATCAAATCGGAATAGTTCTGCGTTTGCTAATTCTAAATATATCGGATCTCTTGCGTCTCCTAATCCTATAGGGTAGTCATCTATTGATGTTGGAACCCCAGACCAAGGCTCTTGAACTATAAAACATAATTCTGTAGATTCAAAATCCGACGAAAATTGTATATTAGTTATAGTAGAAATCCAATAATTTTCCTCCCTAAGAGGAATTAAAATATAGTTAATGTCATTGGAACTATCATAATAACTGTCAATACTGCGATTACTACCATCATATTGGCATGCTCCTGCGGTTATTATATTGTCTATTATAGAACTATACATTTATTTTACTCCTCCTTCTTTGGCCATATTGCTATAGTCCACTCATTCAATTTATAATTTTGTGTTGACAAATCAGTATCAGTAACAATAAATCCACCAATTTTAACAGCCTTCTCATCAATGCTTGCATAAAATCTTTCAGTGTCAGCGTCTCCAACTCTGAAAGTTCCTGTTTGAATATAATCAGCATTAATGA
>JAEIGA010008439.1_pt1 | contig 15613 bp, 32 predicted proteins | sample 9270691 | NCBI WGS metagenome assembly JAEIGA01 (sample SAMN17057246, study PRJNA624740) | gut metagenome | biome: biome; isolation source: fecal sample | host: Bos grunniens | place: China: Xizang | collected 2019
AAAGACTTAATTGAAAAATGTAAGGAATTATTATGAAACGTTTGAGATTATGGTTAGCTAGAAATGAGGGAAAAGAAGAAGAGTATGTTCATGATAGATATACACATGTCCCCGGTGAGCTTTTAGTTTGTTATGATAAGCCAATTCTTAAATATGATCCAGACGAACATAGAAATAAATGGATGTATTCAAGGATTATGTGTGAAGTTCCCAGTTATATGTTTCCAGAAATAGAGGAAGGAACTTGTGTGGAATTTTCATACAAAGATCTAGAATGTCTGATTGAAGAAGAAAATGGAAAAATATAGAGATTTAGATGTTGGGGATGTATATTACCTTTCTTCAAATGATTTTTATTTATATATCTTTGTTGATAAGTCTAACTTTACTAGATTAAATGATATAAAAAATCTTATTAGTTATTTTGGTGGAACATTTATTAATGGATTAGGTGGATCAATTATGGCAAGCAATTTCAAAACAAAAGAACAGGCTATATATTTTAGGAAGACATTAATAATGGAATATGGATAAAATAGAAGAGGGGAAATCCCTCTTCCTTTATTTTCCTATTATATATAAAATAAAAAAAAAATGGATCAAGAAAAATTTGAAAAATATTGTAAAGAAATAGAGTCATATGAATATGATTTAATGACTTTTGATCGAAAGGATCCTTTAAAGGATTTTATTACAAAAGATCCGGAAGAGCCTGGGCACTATTTAACAATTCGTTTAGGTCTTCAAGGAATATATACAAGTGTCAATATTTGGCAGGATGAAAATTGGATGATACGAGTGGCTGATGGATCTAGTGTAGTAGCAAGAACAAGAAAACCTTTAGAAATTAAAAATTTATGAACGAAGAAGCAAGAAAAAAGGCACATGAGCTGGTTGATGCATTTTTTGATGGAAAAGAAATTGTAGTAAAAGATCCAGATCATGGAATTCCATTTTGGGTATCTCTTAAGGATTCAAGGTATTGGAGTTACTTGGAGCAATTTTGCAAAAATACTGATAAATATAAAATTATTGATGATACAGCTGATGAAAGATATCAAAAAATAATCGATTCCTTAGAAAATATGACTTCTTTTAAAGATGGGATTATTGTTGTTCCTAAGATGAAGTCAAAAGAAGATCATGAAAGATATGTCATCAAGAATTTTATAAGATGTGGTGCTATTGCTAAAAAAGATTTAGTAATCGGCAAAACTTATATAGGTAGTTGTAGAAATACTGAAGAAGCTACCTGGTTGGGTGAGTATTTTGAGTATAATCGAGTAAAATTTGGAAGTACATTTAAAGAAAAGATAAATCATTTTGAAGATGATAATAGCTATGATTTATTTGTACCTCTTAAAGAAAAATAATTATGAGTAGAACAAGAAAACATAAAAAGACCGGAGCTAAAGCAGTATCTTGGCACTGTCGAAATCACGGAGAGTGTGAATGGTGTAGAAAAAATAGAACTTATAATACACTTAGAGATTTAATCAAGTTTAAAGATTTAGAAAAAGAATTTAAAAATGAATCTATTAAATAAACTAAAAAGATTCTATTATAGACTTAAAAACAGTGATCCAGTAAAAAATTGTCCAGTTTATTTAAAAGAGGGATGTTCTTGTGTAGATGGACCTATCTGTCCATTTCCGAAAGAATGTAATTTAGTAAAAGAATATCTTGACTCTAATTGGATAAGCTGTTGTGAATGTAATTTTATAGATAGTTGTTGTAGTAATCAATTTGGTTTTGGTTGTTATAAAGGAGAGAAAAATGAAAAATAATCTATTACTTCAAGAACTATGTAGAAGATTGCCGTATAATATAGAAGTAGAATATTGCGGAGATAATTATGAGTTACTTGGAATTAGTCATGGTAGATGCATTCTTTGTAAGAAATTTAGTTCTAAAGTTCTTGATATCTGTCCACTAGTTGAGGAAGTAAGACCATATCTTTTTCCTCTTTCGAGCATGACAGAGGAACAGTACGATGAATTTACTGATATGGGATATTCAGTTACAGAAAATTGGTGGTCTATGGCTAATTATCATCAAATTGAGTGGTTAGATAAAAATTGCTTTGACTATAAAGGTCTTATTCCTAGTGGACAAGCAATAGATGCAACAGGATTAAATATTTATTGATATGGTATTTTCGCTATTTGAAGAAAGTAAACCAATGCATAAAATTCAATTAAAGAATTGTACTAAAGTTGTAATTGGATCTAGAACTGATATAGAACATGCATTTCAGATTGGTAATTTTATGAATATGTTATTTCATAGAATTATAGAAAGAAATTTTGAAAATTGTTTTGTGGCGATCCATAACTTATCATTTAGTCTTAGTCAATTAATAAATTATTGTGTACATAGAGTTGAGGACATTGCTGCTTCGTATGAATACGAATTTCATAGAAAAGAATTTGAGATTAGAATAGAGGCATTAAGTGATGAATTAATATTGCTTAGATCTTTGGAAAGCGCTAAAAATAATTTTCCTGAAGATAAAATTAATGAAAGTATTAGATTATCGGTTGAGTCTTTAAATGGAAAATATGTTCAATTAGCTTATGAAATTGTACACGTATTTCCAGATTATTTTGAATTAATAAAAGAAAAAGAATTATGAGAAAATATATCGACGAATACTTAGATTCTAATTCACAGTGGATTTATTCTTATAATGATATTAAAGATAAAGTACTTCAACTTCACGAAGAAAATAAATCTGAAATTGAAATTGTAAAATATTTACAAGATTGGTTATATCTTTTCGACGATGAAGAAGAGCTTGAGTGGGAAAAAGAAGTTGTGAGAAATATTATTAATGGAAAAGAAACAAAGAATCGATTTGTACATGAAACTTATAAGTAAATTAATTATTTTTATATTTACAATCTTTACCCTATCTTCATGTAAACCTAATAGAATTAGCCATGAAGATAAAGATTATATTTATGTTTGGGAATATAATATTTCTGGAGACTCTATTTTATACCAATATCATAAACCTAGAACAGTAGAATATAATGTAGAGGGTGGTAGTCATGGATCTAGGAAAAATAAAACACATAGAATTTATATACGAAAACCGGATGGATCTCGTGAAATAGTAAGATTGCCATATAGTAATTACCCAAATAGGTGTGATATTGTTGATAAGGCACAAGATTTTGATCGACAAAGAAAAACTCTTATTGGAGTTTTTAAAGAAACTTTTTATCCTTATTATAATCTTGAATTTATTAGATACAAATGAAAAAGAGTACTATGTCTTGCAGAAAAGAAACTATCTATAAAGGTAGCTTAAGAGATCTTGGAACAAATCAAGGAATTGTTGGATATACAGTTTCTTGTTATTACGATGCACCAACATTAGAGGATCGCTTAGGAATTGCAAATAAAGTTATTAAATTAATGATGGAATATGAAGGAAAAATTGTAGTACATGATGTAGCAAACAATAAGGCTAATATTTCCTGTGAATTTCTTCTTGAAGAAGCTGCTGATTATTTCATGAAAAATTTAAAATTAGAGCTCGAAGAAGAAAATAATTAAAAGATAAAACTTAATAACAAATCTTCTTAAAAGAGTATGAAAAAATTGTTTATTTTATTTTTAATAACTATTTTTTGTTCCTGTCTAAAGGATTATGATTCTATCTATAACTATAAAGGAAGTGTTGTAGTAGAAAAACATATAAGTAATTTTAGCAAAAATAAAACTGGACATTGTTCTTATTTTGTCCATATTAGAACCGGTAAAGATAAATATACGATAGAAACTATAAAAGTTACTGAATTTGAATATAATTTGGTGGAATTAGGTGATACAATTAAATAAAATTAACTATGACATTAAAAACAAAAATTCAAATAACTGAAATTACCGCACCAAAATCTACAATTGTTAAAGATTTAGATATTTTTTGTGGCGATATATTAGAGATAAAATTATCTTTGAGTAATAATTATTTTAAATCAGGTCATGCTTTATTTATTGATATAACTAATCTTACTAATAAGAAAACAGTAAGAAATTTTTCTCTTAATACTTTTGCTAGAAATAATTATTTTAATTATATTGAATTATGAAATGGATTGGATTCGACTGTAAGATTGATGAATACAGTAAAGCTAGAAAATTAATAGAAGAATTTGGTGGGACTATTTCAAATACTTTTACTTGGAAATTTAGTCACACTATTACTGCTACTTTTCCAAATGAAGAGCAGCTTAGATATTTTGAATTATCTTTAGAATTGGAGGATGGAATAGTATGGAAGAAAGTCTCTTGCTAAAAGATTTATGCAGCAGGTTACCTTATGGAGTTAAATGTGATATTGGTGATAATAAACCATACACTTTAAATTCAATTGAGGTTGATTATGTAGGTGGACATCTTATTCGATTTAAGGAAATGAAAAATGGTTTTATTATGGAAGTTTATCTTTCAGAAGTTAAACCATATCTATTCCCATTGTCAAGTATGACTCCGGAACAACGAACAAGTTATAATTTCTTATCTAATTCCGGACATAGATCTTCTACTGGTCTAATTGACTTTTTTAATAAAAATCATCTTGATTATAAAGGATTAATCCCTAAGGGTTTGGCAAAAGATGCAACAGGATTAAATATTTATTAATATGAAAAAGTTATATATTACAGGAGATTTTAATGATGCCGATTATGGTCATTATTTAGTTATGATTGATGAGGAAACTTTTGAAAAATTCCTTCCAGTTATTGAAGCTATTAATAATTTTGAACCATATGTTAGAAGATCTAGTTTTGGTGGGATAGATAGAGATAATTGGGAAAGTTATCGAGTGGATCTCGGTGAAATACCTCTTGAAGAGAAATATTCACATATTGATAAAAATCTTTTCGAAGAATTTAAAGAAATTTTTGTAGATCCAATTCCAGTTCCAGGAGAGGGATGTGATGAATTAGGTGGACCACATACAATAGTAGAGTTAGTGGATGTTGTAACTGATGAGGTATTAATTAGTACAAAAGATAAATATATCAGACACACAGAAAAGACTAAGGCATATGAAGATGAGCTCCTTGAGATATATTCATACAAGAGAAAATCCGACGGTAAGCCGCTTCATTCAATTCCGTTTAAAGAAATGACTGATGAAGAGAATGCATTGATCAAAAGAAAAAATAATCTTTGGAAGAAATATGTCTAACTATGGAACAAGAAATTATAACATTAGATTGGTGTGCAAATAATGGATTTAAGAAGCAATTGATCAATGTAGCCACCGATATGACATATTTTTATGAAGGAGCAAACTTTATAGTATGTTTTACGCGTAGTACTTGCGGAAGAAATAGAATTTTAGTTAGTAAACATTCTAGTAATGAAACTATTGAACTTGAATGACAAAATTATGGTTCAATTACAGTAGCAAGATTACGTGATTTATGTGGCATAGTTAATATAGATTATCCATTTTAATATTATGGCATGGTTATGTGTAAATAGAGATGGTCAAGAATTGATTTTTGAAGACCAACCTCAACGTAGTAGTGAGTCATTTTGGTTTGTAGATGCAGGGATTTTTAATTCACGTGATTGTGTTGGATTACCAAAAGGAACAATTAAGAAGATTTTAGGACATAGTTTGAAATGGGAGGATGAACCAATTGAGATTACATGAAAAAGAAAATTCTTTTTGTAAAAGATAATATTCTTAACTATAGAAAACGCAATATTGATGTATTTTCATTATCTATTTGGTTAGTAACTTCGGATTTAGAAAGAAGAAATAGACTTCTTAAAGAAATTTCAAATATCTGTAAAGAATTTGAAGGTGAAATATCTACTGTTACTTTCGAAGGGTCATTACTTTTACAATGTAGATTTAATTGTAAAGCAGCGGCAGAGTCTTTTAGAGATACAGTAAAATTAGAATATGAGATAGACTGATTTTCAGTCTATCTTCTTTTTCCTTCTAAAATCGATATAATAGCCTTATATATGTAAGAGAATAGTCTCTTATGTAACAATTAAAATAATTAAAATGGGAAACTTAATACCAAATGTCCTTGAACATTTATCAACTGTTCAAGGACAACTAGAAGAAAGAGTTAAAAAAGTCTTTAAATCTACTATGATGTGGAATAAAGGGCTTACGTATGAAGAGTATATGATTCAATTTGAACTCATAGACAAAACTATTAGACAAATTAATATTTCAGAACTTCCAGAAGAACCAAATTATTGGGAAGGAGGATTTGAAGTGAGAGTAGAGAAGGAAAAGAGAACAGATTTCATCTTTATCCGCTATAACGAAATAAGATCAATTTCTTATTTTAGAGTACCAAGATAAAAAGAGAAGAGGGAATTTCCCTCTTCTCTTTTCTTCTTACATTCTTCTAGTGAGTTCTTTATGGCATGATTTACAAACCATTTGTAAGTTCTCTAGGACTGTCTTCCCTCCTTTTGACCATTCTTTAATATGGTCTCCTTCTTCTATTAAGAATTTCTTTCTACATATGAAGAAGTGATAGATGTTTTTATCTATTATCCCATAATTTCCTTTAATATAGATAAAATTTAATAATAAAATTGAAGAAACTTAAAACACTATATTTTTATTATTTTAAAATAAAAAAGACAAAACCATCTTATACTAAATCAATAATTGTTAATGTAACTAAAATAAGTAAAAATATAAGAAATGGATTTATATTTAGTAGACCAAAATTACATCATTCAATAATTTTAATAGTTTCAGATACAAAATTACAAGAAAATTTACTTGTAATAGGGAGTTTTGGCCAATTTAGAAAAACTATATTACAATTTTATAAAAAAGAGGAACTTATTCTAAATACAAAAGAATATAGACCAACAAAACTTTTTTCAACTCATATAATCGGTAATGGATTAACTAATTTTGAAAAAATAACTATAACAACAATTCAAATTTTCGATGAATTATATGCAAAAGAAGAATAAAACTATTTTTATTGAGGAATATTATCAAGATATTTGTCCTTTTATTCGACTGACTTACTCTCAGGATATATTTGACATAAGACATAAGTTTATTAACTTAGCAGAAGAATTTGATTGTTGTATTTCTACAAATAGGATAGGATTTAGGGAAATTTCTATTTATTCAAAAGAAGTAGAGTTCTTAAAACTATATCATGAACTCCTAAAACTTGAAAATTATTTTCTTAAATGAATGGCATATCGTCTATGTTACCTAGCAATTTTAAAACTATTAAGCCTGGAGGAAATATAGCTCTTGGTTATTTGGAAAATTCTTTGTTCATAGCTTATAAAGATATTTTTGATCCGAGATCAATAGATGGAATTGAAATTAGAGAATCTTATAAAAAGTTTTACGAAGAATTTAAAATAGGTGTAGGATATAGCTATTCTTCTGGTTGTCTTATTATAAGATTAAAATGTAATTATCAAGAAGCAATAAACATAGTTGAAGACTATCTTAAAACAGAAAATTTCTTTTTGGAGGAAGAATAAAAATAAAGACTGGCTTACGCCAGTCTTTTTTCTATTTCACTAAGTCTCTAAGACCTTGTTCTTGTTCTCCCACCAGTTCTTCTGGGATTAATTTATAAGAGTCTTCAATTATTTTTGAAATCAATTCTTTAAGAGTTTCCTTAGCTACTTCAATTTCTTTTTCTACTTGAGAATTGTCTAAATTTCTAGTCTTCAATTCTTCATTAAGTCCTAAGAGCCAATTAAGATAATCTCGCTCTATTTCAATTTCTTTTCCTTTTTCAAAAAGATTTCTTAAGTTTGTTTCCATTTTAATTATTTTAATTGTTACATAAGAGACTATTCTCTTACATATATAAGGCTATTATATAGATTTTAGAAGGAAAAATCCTGTAAAATATTCATATATAATGAGATAGAGATTGTTTGTTGTGTAGATCTTTTATCTCAATGTAAAAATATTTTTTAGGATTTTATAATGGAAAATTTGAACAATCAATTATTAGAGAATTGCTTTAAATCATTAAATTTTGACAATGGTTATAAACCTATAGATGAAAAAATTAAAATTGATGAATTTATTAAACTATGTAAAGAATCCGGTGAAGAAATCTATTTAGGAAGTTATACAACTAAGATTAGATATTCTTATTTTGGAGTAGTTTATCGACAAAATATATTTGATCCTTATTCGAAAGACTTAGAATATGTTTATGTTGGGGTTTCATCAAGCACTGATTATAAAGATGATTTGTTCAAAAGACCGACAAAAGATTGGTATAATATAAAAATTAAATATGCCGGTAAAAAAGTTGAAGACATCAGAGAAAAACTTCTAGAAAGAGAAGAATATTTGTGTGATACCGAAATAGTTCATATTATTTGTGGTAATTCTGAAGAAGATGTTCAAAAAGCTCTTAATATATTAGAACCCTACTATATTTTAGAAGTTCCTGAACATATGAGACTTAACACGGCAAGAGGTGGAGGAAATTATACAAAAGGTAGAAGAGTTGCTACTGAATATAGCAAATATACTCCAATAAACGAAGATGAAATATCAGAAGATACTTCATTTTGGGCAATAACTAAGGAAGATCTCAAACATTATAGAGATTATTCATCTCCAGTAGACTTTATTGAAATTAAATACAATAAACTTTCGGAGGCTGGAAAAGAGGGGATAATCGATAGATCGAAAAAATTACATATGACAGTAAATAATGAGAAAAAAGAATGCTATATTATTGACGAAACCTCAAAAGAGGAATTAGAAAATATTAGGGCTATTCTTGACAAGAGAAAATATAACAATCGAAGAAATATCTCATGCGTACATATTAATTACGGAGAAGATAAACACATAGATTTTAACAATTCTTTTGGATATAGATCTATTGCAGATTGTTATAGAGACAGTAATCTTGGTTGTTACAGTACCGCCAGAAATTACGTAAAAAGTAATAGTTATGGATATAGTGAAACTTCTGAATTTGTAGAAAGATTCCTTAACACTAATTTTAATCTTGATGAAGAAGATTAAAAAATATGAGAGACCTTAGGGTCTCTCATATTTTTTGAGCGGAATAAGGGAATCGAACCCTCATATTCAGCTTGGAAGGCTGACATTCTAACCGTTGAACTAATTCCGCAAATTAAAATTGAACTATCCCGATTCGAACGAGAAATAAATGGACCAAAACCATTTGTGTTACCATTACACCATAGTTCAATTTAAACATCTATTACATATATAAAGAATTGAAGGGATTTCAAGCTACTTTTTGTTCATTTCTAGCTTTTTAATATAGCTTTCAATTTCTTCTATTGTAAATCCTGCTTGTTCTCCTAATCTCATTCCTTTATAATAAGAATAAGGTACAGAAGAAGGAAATTCCGAATAATCTCTTACATTTCTTTGATTATCTTTAATAAATTTCATATTCTCTATTGGGTAGAGATTATTATAGCGACAAGAAGTAAGGACGTCTTCACAGAAAAGATTCATATGATAGTCTGTAATAATATTATAGTATTCTACAGGTTCTTCAATTCTGTCACAAGATAATAAAGTAGTTATTCCTTTTGTTGTATAAATTTTATGTCCTATACATTCAGTTGCCCATTCAAATCTTCCTAAATCGACTGAAAAGACTCTGTGACAAATATTTTCTGGACCTGCAAAATCAATTTCAATTCCATTTTCAAAAACAGCATGAAAATGATAATTAGCTTGCAGCGGTCTCTGTATCCACAATGGTTTTGAAGAGTCGTAGTTACCTTCATCAAAATTCCAAACTAAAAGATTATCCTCATATGTAATATCCTCTACTGGTTTGTATGTTTTATCTGACAATAATATTCTTGTTCCTTTCTTATAGCACATAAAACCTAAAGGATTGTACATTATTACATCTACATCACAATTATTGTCTTTATCTACAAATCCGACTATGCACCAAAGATAGTAATATGTTTTAAAATGCCCTGCAGAAATAGTTGGAAGTATGTAAGAGAATAGTCCATCATTAGTTACAGATAATGTTTCAAGAGAGTCTATTACTACTTTAGAAAAAGCGGGTTGAAAACAAGATAAAGATGAGGGAAGTGTTACTCGTTTAACTTCAGAAGTATAACTAGAATAAGTTGTCTCTTGGTAATCTACAAAAGATGAGTAAGAAACGTTATTAAGATTTGGAGAATTACCATTAATAAATGTTAAATCAAGATATGGATATTCATGAAAATTTTTATGACCTTTTACTCTACTGGGCATAATAAATCCTAAGATAGGTTCTCCTCCTTCAAATGTATATTGGTGGTGTAATTTGCCTCCATAACCTAAACAAACACTTCCTCCTAATTTATTTGTGATTTTTATTCCGTTACTTCCACTTTTTATATTCCTAATAGCATCTGCCCATGTTGTGATATCTCCAGAAATAATTCCTTCTTTTTCAATAATTGCACTTTTTATTGAGGCTGTTGCATTTTTTATAATTTCTAGATTTTCTGAAATAGTTTTTGCCATAACGTTTAAGGTAATAATAAAATTCCAATTAAATAATCAATTTCTTCTGGACTCATCAATTCTATATCAGACTTCTTTTGATAAGGAGATTTTTCATGTCCTAATCTCATAAATTTAATTCCCCAAGAATTCATATAATCAAGAAGCTTATTCTTTTGCTTTTGAGTTAGATGTACTTTAAAACAATCCCCTTTGATGAAAAAATTAGGGGTATATTTAACCCATCCTAACTTGCTTAAGTACATTTCAGGGTCCTCAATTTCTTTTCCTTCTAAAATATATTCTGCCAATGTACCATGATTATTTCCTCCCCTAGTATATTCTTCATAGCCAAAAACTTCGCCATCGGGCGAAATATACCCAACTTCTGTTTTTGAGATATCTGTATGAACTTTTTCTTGCATAAAATTACTGATTAATTATGTCTGAAAGAATTTGATTTGTTCCAACTCCGCCAATAATGATTTCAAGAGAATCATTAATTCCACCCATAGTGTTATCAAATTCTTCTTGAGAGATATATTTTCCGTCTTCAGACACCAATTGAGAGTTAGTTTCGCCTTTCATTATATTTTATTTTTCATTATTTTCCAGAGACAGAAAAAAAAAACGGGAGATTAAAGCCCGTTTTTTGTCTTTTCTTTTTTTTTTTTCTTTTTATGTAAATTAAAAGATCATGTTAGAAAATTTCATTTTCTCTAAGACTAAAGCTCTTTTTGAAGCCCAACTAGAAGCTGGTAATGTTCTAAATGAAGCGATAGTTTTTATAGAAGACACTAAAGAGATCTGGAATCATGGAGTCTATTTTGATGGTAACGAAATAGATTTAAGTGGTATAGAAGAATCCATTTCACAGATAGAACAAGCACTCAATAATAAACAAAATAATTTAATTAGTGGAGAAACTATAAAAACAATAGAAGGACAATCTCTTCTTGGTGAAGGTGATATATCTATTGTAGATAGTATTACTGAATCTTTAAGTGGAAATTTCTTAACAAAAGAAGAAGCGCTCGTTCTAAGTGGATCAGGAGAAGAAACAGAAATTCCTGAAACTATAAATGCTGACACTTCTTCTATAGCATTAGGAGATTGGGACGGAAATGACATTCGCACTACTTATCTTAAGAAAAGCGACATTTCAAGTGCTCTCAGCAATTATATTACTACATCAAAAGTAGATAGTTCTATGTCTGCATCTTCAAATAATCCTGTAAGAAATTCTGTAGTTAAATCTTATGTAGATAATGCTGTTTCGGAAAAAGTATCAACAGACGGGACTATAACCAATATTCGCTCTATTACTCAATCTGAATATGATGCTTTAGCTACAAAGAATTCTACAACACTTTATGTAATTATCGGATAAATGATAGGGAATAGTGAGATATTAAAAATGTACGTAGGATCTTCTGAGGTCTCTTGTACATATACGGGGTCTACAGTTTCTTGGGAAAAACCAGGAAGTGGAGATTCAGGGGGTAGTAGTGGAGGAGGTGGAATACAGGTGAACTTAAATAGTCAATGGCAAATATCTTCTAAAGCTAATCCTGCATCTAGTCAATATGATCTATATGAGAGCTTTAGTAATTATAACGTAGATGAAACAGCAGCTATCATGTACATCACTATTTCAGGACTCACTGAATTTACTTGTTATATTAGATCCTATGCAGAATCTAATTATGACTATGTTATGATTAGTGCACTTGATGCCACAATTAATAATGACACCTCTTATTCAAGTTCTTTAGTTAAGGCTTATACTAGAGGAAATCAGAACAGTGGGACAACTTTAGATAGCTACATCCCTGTAACTTACTCTGGAATTGATGGAGGAACTCATACGATTACTGTAGTATATCGTAAAGACGTTAGTTATGGAGAAGGAGATGATAAAGGTTATATTCTTGTTCCTAAAACCGGCTCTACTGCATCTTCACCTTCTATTACTTGGACTACTCAATCTGGTACTTGGACATCAAGTTCTCTTTCTTCTGCTAAAGATGGAAAATGTTGGACATGTTCTAGTCCTGGTGCTAATGGAAGTACAGTATTGCGTTGTACCTTTAGTAATATAACATCAATAACCTTCAATTGTGTTTATAATGGTGAAAGTAGTTACGATTACCTTACAGTTGGCTCTTTGGATACTGCTTGTACGAGATCTTCTTATGGCACAACACTGAAAGGTACTTCAGGGACTGCAAAAGATATTACTTTTTCTTGTGATACTGGAGAACATTATGTTGAATTTTGTTATTCAAAAGACGGTTCGGTAGATACTAGTCCTGATAATGCAACTATTTATATAAAATCTTACTCTTAATGGCAATAATAGATACAATTAAAAAGAAAGATACTGGAGATATTGTTTATCCAAAAACAGTAAGCAATGCTGTAGTAGATTCAGACTCTGGCAAAACAATCAAAGACATACTTAATACGAAAGTCACAGATGCTCCAGAAGATGGTAAAATATATGTAAGAAAAAACGGAGCTTGGGAAGTTATTTCAGATCCCGTAGATATGCTTCCTGTCGGCACTATTCTATATAGTAATCCTGAAATGGGTAATATATTTGGTGATAAGTGGCTACCTTGTGATGGTAGCGTTATTTCTTCTAGTTCTTACCCTGATTTAGATATTGAGAATAAGATTGTATGGAATGAAAGTGTAGGGTTTCCTCTTGGTATTACTGAAATGGCACATTGTGACTATGATGGGTGGTTTGTTGCACTGGGGTATAATAGTGCTGCAACTCATTCTAGAGATCAAGGTAAAACTTTCTTTCCGCCTAGAGAAGCTCTTTTAAGTCCTTATAAACTACCTTATAGTGAAGTTAGTTATCTTTGCTGTGATGACGGATTTATCTCTGCCTGTGTAGTTTGTGGATACTTAGAAGGACAACTTACTGGGACAAGTACAACAGATAGTGAATATTGGTTAGATGTTGGATCCCCTTTTTTCTGGGGAGCAAATATGGGAGATGGTCACATAAAAATAGATACATACTGTAGTGGCATATGTTATAACCCTACTGATGAATGTTTTTATGCTCTTTCTAATGGAAAAATATATAAATGTGATAGCTATGACTGGAGTCAATTAACCACTAGTGGATTAGGTCAAGATTTAAGACAATTACATTATATTGGAAATTATCTCGTTACTTGGGGATATTCTGGATTTACTGATACCACAGCAGTTACAGCTTATAAGTCGACAAATGGAACAAATTGGATAGCTACTTCTTGTACGGGAGTATCAGGAAGAGACATGGGGCTAGCAAATGGATTTACAAAAACGACTACGGGAAGAGTATATGCAAATTGTGCTCCACTGAAATATACTACTGATGGAACCACTTGGGTTACATGCACACATCCGTCAAGTTTAGATTATTCTTTAAGAGATGTTACGTATGTTTCAAATGTGTCTACTTATTATGCATTTTCTCATAATTTTATTTATACTTCAACTGATGGGATTAATTGGTCAGAAGATAATAAATTCCAGATCAAAGGTATGATGGGGGAAGTCGAAGGTCTTTGTCTCTCTACATACGAAAATAAAGAGGTTCTTTGCGCATATAATTCATTTGGAGAATGTTTTTATACAGATTTTACTAATACAGGTCTTCCAAATATTGAAAATGCTTATATTAAAGTACTAAAATAAATTTTCATGCATTATATTTATATTAGAAAATACGAAGATGGTTTCTCTCAACTAATGACTTCAGGTACAGAGCCATCCCCAGAAATAGTTGCATCAGATGTAATAACCATTCAATCTCTTCCTATAAAACCACGTAAAGAGGGACATGGAGCTAGACTCTGTGCAAATTTTGAAACAAAAGAAGTTTGGTATGAGTTAGTTCCTTCTGCTGCATATCTAAAACAGAACCTTATTAAAGCATTAGAAGAATACGATTCTTCTTCTAAAGTTAATGAATTTACTATTGGAGACATTAAACTTTGGTTAGATAGTTCAATGCGAGACAAGGTACGTGAAAATTTAGAATATTGTAAACAAGTCGGATTGACTGAAACGACACTGAGAATTTCTGGCCATTCTTTTACTTTAACAACTGAACAAGGTTGGCAAATGTACTATGCTGTTCTTGGTTATGCTAGAGAGTGTTGGAATGTTACTGAAATGCATAGAGAGGCAATTATGAAACTTAGAACAGAAGAAGAAATTAAAGGATATAACTACACTACTGGTTATCCTGAAAAATTAGTCTTCAATCTATAAAACAAAAAAGAGGGAGCAGGCTATGCCTGCTCCCCTTGTTCCTTCTATGTACCGAAGTAACTTAGTGTTTCTTCTAAAAGATCATCAACATACATATCAAATATATTCACCAAGATATCCCCTGAATGAATATATTCTTCTTGTAACTCCTTAAGTTGATCTTTAGGGACAAAAGTTTTAAAAATTATCCAACCATTTCCCTTATCTTCACCCATGTTACATCCAATTGTCGTAACTTCTACTGCGGTTTTCTCAGAAGGATTACTCTTTCTCTTAAAATTCCAATGAATTCTAGAGCTAAGTTTCCCGTTTCTTGTATCTTTGATAAAACTTTTTACAAGCTCATCAAAGTCCATTTCCCTATTTCCCAAATATCTTTCACGATAACGTGATAAAAGATGGGAACTATAAATAAAGACCCTACTGCCATTTACTTCATCAAAAGAAGCTGTCACCAGTTGTCTCTTTCCATTTCGATCTGTCATCATTCCATAACAAGAACAGATGAATTCTTTATTTACAACATCATATCCTACAATCACATAAGTTGTATTCTTAGTTATAGGACATTTAAATTTCTTAACTGTTATTACCAAAAACGTTTGTTCTGGAAATAATTTTTTCAATCTTTTCACCTCACGGTGATATACATTTATATTTCTTTTTACATCTCTTTCAAATGCATCTGAAATATAGTTATTTACTTTCTTGAGCTCATTTACAAGCTCGTCTTTACTCATAAAATCTGTCATCATAGTCTCAAAAATTAATAATTCTACATATATAAGGCTATTGTATCCTTCTTGAAAGGAAAATAAAATAAAA